>Ga0169931_10000927_pt1 | contig 48718 bp, 43 predicted proteins | sample Kivu_15m_20L_FD_129675 | JGI IMG/M metagenome (GOLD analysis project Ga0169931, IMG submission 129675) | Freshwater microbial communities from Lake Kivu, Western Province, Rwanda to study Microbial Dark Matter (Phase II) - Kivu_15m_20L... | ecosystem: Environmental > Aquatic > Freshwater > Lake...
CGGGCTCGGAGAGACCTTCGGACGTTGGCAACGACCACCGTCCGGACTGTTCTACGAGGATCATGAACCCCCACGCACTCGAACCCTCCGCCGTCGCCCACCTGTATGGCGTCGACCCCCAACAGGGTCTCTCATCGGTACAGGTCGACCGACTCCTGTCCGAACACGGTCCCAACGTGCTCGAAGGCGCCCCGAGCATCTCCTCGTGGCAGCGCGTTCTGCACCAGCTGTCCGACCGCCTGATCCTCATTCTGATCAGCGCCGCCGTCATGGCATTCCTGGTCTCGGGCGAGTTGAAGACGCCGGTGATCGTGCTGATGGTCGTGGCGCTGAACACCACACTGGGCGTCGTACAGGAACAACGGGCCGAGAAGTCGCTCGAAACGCTGCGCTCCATGCTCATCGTTCGGTCGCGCACTCGACGCAACGGTGACCTGACCCTGGTCGATGCAGCTGACCTGGTGCCCGGCGACGTGGTGCTGCTCGAAGCCGGCGATCGGGTTCCTGCCGACGGCCGCCTGACGCTGGCCACCGATCTCGAGATCGAGGAAGCGGCCCTGACCGGCGAGAGCGTTCCCAGCACCAAGTCGATCGCACCCGTAGCCGAGGGCGCCCCAGTGGGTGACCGGTCCTCGATGGTGTTCATGAACACCACGGTGACCCGCGGCAAGGGCGAAGTGATCGTGACCTCGACCGGCATGCGCACCGAGATCGGCCATGTCGCACACCTCCTGCGCAGCACCGAGACCGAGCCCACGCCGCTGCAGAAGCAGCTGAGCGGCCTGGCGTCGCAGTTGGCACGTCTGGCCGGCGTGATCGTCGCCCTGGTCGTGATCATCGGACTGATCCGGGGCCGCGACTTCGGCGACGTGGCATTGACCGCCGTCGCCCTCGCCGTGGCCTCGATCCCCGAAGGTCTTCCCGCCGTCACCGCTGTCACCCTGGCTTTGGGCGTCGCCCGCATGGCCCGCCACCAGGCCATCGTGAAGCGCTTGGCCTCGGTCGAGACGCTGGGCTGCACATCGGTGGTCTGCTCCGACAAGACCGGCACGCTGACCATGAATCAGATGACCGCTGTCGAGGTGGCACTCCCCCACCACCGGTACGAGGTGAGCGGCGAGGGCTTCGGGGCCCATGGGGTGATCACCCCGGTGGACGGGGGCACCTTCGACGATCTGACCCCATTGCTGACGGCTGTGGCGCTGTGCAACGACGCCGTGGTCGCCGAGCAGGTGGTCGGCGACCCCACCGAAGCCGCCCTTGTGGACCTGGCGCGCAAGGGTGGCATGGACGTGGCGTCGCTGCGGCGCCAGCACCCGCGCCTCGGCGAAGTGCCCTTCGACTCGGCGACCAAACTCATGGCCACGGTTCACGAGGTTCCCGGCGCCAACGACACCACCCAGGTGCGGCTCATGGTGAAGGGAGCGCCCGACGTCCTGCTGTCGAGGTGCGCTCCCGACGACCGCCACCTCGAGGTGCTGCAGGACGCCAATCGCTCCATGGGCGACAACGGTTGGCGAGTGCTGGCGGCTGCCAGCCGCACCCTCGACCCCGCCACGTGGCAGGCGGTGCGGCAGGCCCCGGGCGAGCTGGCGGCGTTGCTGAACGACCTGACGCCACTCGGACTCGTCGGCATCGTGGATCCTCCGAGACCCGAGGTCGCCGAGGCCATTGCGCTGGCTCACAGCGCCGGCGTCCGCGTGAAGATGATCACGGGAGATCACGCCGCCACGGCGGCTGCCATCGGTGCCGAACTGGGCCTGGCCGGCCACGACCGGCCCCTGCGGGCCATGTCCGGTGCCGAACTCGACCGCCTCGACGACGACGAGTTGACCGAGGTGGTCGACGACGTGGACGTGTTCGCTCGCGTGAGCCCCGAGCACAAGCTGCGCCTGGTCCACGCACTGCAGCGTCGCGGCGAGGTGGTCGCCATGACCGGCGACGGCGTGAATGATGCTCCGGCGTTGAAGCGGGCCGATATGGGGATCGCCATGGGTATCGCCGGCACCGAGGTCACCAAGGAAGCGGCCACCATGGTGTTGGCCGACGACCGCTTCGACACCATCGTCGAGGCGATCGAACGCGGTCGGAACATCTACGACAACATCGTCAAGTTCGTCCGCTTCCAACTGAGCACCACGCTGGGCTTCGCCATCCTCTTCCTCCTGTCATCGGTCCTGGGCGTGGCGGGCGGTGCGCCCTTCACAGCGCTGGCGATTCTGTGGGTGAACATCATCATGGACGGGCCCCCCGCCATGGCCCTGGGCATCGATCCCGCCCATCCCGACACGATGAGGCGCCGACCGCGGCCGTCGAGTGAGCCGATCCTCACCCGCGAGCGGTGGGCGGCAACGGCCTGTGCCGCCACCACCATGGCCTTGGGAACGCTGGCCGTCCTGGCATGGGCGCCGGGGCCCGAACCCGAGGCGGGCACCACCACCGTTGCGGGCACCATGGCGTTCACGACCTTCGTGCTGTTCCAGGCGTTCAACCTTCTCAACGTGCGAAACGACCGGGCCACCGCACTGCAGCGACACAGCCTCGCCAACCGCTGGCTGTGGGGCTCGGTCGCCGCCGTCTCGACCCTGCAGGTGCTGGTCACCTTGTGGGGACCGCTGCAGCGTTTGTTCGACGTCACATCCCTCACGGTCGGCGAGTGGGTGGTGTGCGTCGGCGTGGCCTCCACGGTGCTCGTCGTCGAGGAGTTACGTAAGTTGGTACGACGCCGCCGACCCATCCCCGTAGCGACCCACTGACAGGAGACTGCATGTTGACCAACACGCTCAAGACCACGGCACTGCTCGCCGGCCTCGGCGGACTGATCGTTACCGTCGCCGGCGTCCTCGGCGGAGGCTCGAGCGGCGCCCTCGTACTGGGCCTCGTGCTCGCCCTCGTCATGGTGGGTGGCTCCTACTGGTTCAGCGACAAGCTGGCGCTGCGCAGCGCCAAAGCCCACATCGTCACCGATGCCGAGGCTCCCGAGTTCGTCGCCATGGTGCGAGACCTCGCCCAGCGGGCGAACATGCCCATGCCCACGGTCGCCATCTCGCCCAGTGCGCAACCGAACGCCTTCGCCACCGGGCGCGGCCCCCGCAACGCCGTGGTCTGCGCCACCGAAGGCCTCCTGCGGACCCTGCCTCGCGACGAGGTGGAAGGCGTGATGGCGCACGAGCTCATGCACGTCCGTAACCGGGACATCCTCATCGGCTCCGTAGCGGCAGCCATCGCCACGGCGATCAGCTTCATCGCCAACATGGCCATGTACGCCACCATGTTCGCCGGTGGCGGCAACAACGACCGCGAGCGCGCCAACCCGTTCGCCCTGCTTGCCGTGTCGCTTCTGGCACCCATCGCCGCCTCGCTCATCCAGATGGCGGTCTCGCGCTCGCGCGAGTACGAGGCTGACCGCAGTGCTGCCGAACTCCTCGGTACGGGCGAGCCCCTGGCGCGTGCCCTCGAGCGCATCGAGGCCGCCGCCACGCGCATCCCCATGCAGGTCTCCCCCGCTCAGGCTCAGGCCTACATTCACAATCCCCTCGCCGAGTTCAGGCACCGCCCTGGCACCGGTGTCGATGTCGGTCGACTGTTCTCGACGCACCCCCCGACGGCCGAGCGCATCCGCCGCCTCCGGGAACGCTGAGCGGAGCGCTCCTCGACACTTTCAGCCGGTGGGTTGTGTAACGAACACATGTTCGCTATCATGTGTTCATGGATGAGGTCTCGGAGCTCACACGCTCGGTCGACGATCTGACCGAGGTCGACCTCGACGGGCTCGACGACCACGAACTTCACGAAGCGGTGATCACCCTAGCGCGGCAGCGCGATCGCCTCGCCGTCGCCTATGCCCGACTGCTTGCACGCTGGGACAGCCGAATGGTCTGGCAGGACGACGGCTCACGGTCGGCGGCGGCCCGACTCGCCCGCGAGACGACGTCGTTCATCGGCACCACACGAACCGAACTGAGACGGGCCCGTCACCTGGCCGCACTCGTCATCACCTCCGAGGCGGGCAGCGCCGGCATCCTCTCCCTCGACCAAGTAGACGTCCTCACCCGCGCCGACCAACCGTGGCGGCACCGTCACCTGCTCAGCGACGAGACCCAACTGGTCGAATGGTGCAGCGAACTCACGGCTGCCGCCTCAGCGCGACTGGTCACCTATTGGGGGCACCGAGTCGATGCCGAGGTTGGTCGCGACGACGAGGCCCGCGATCAGGCGAACCGCCTCCACGTCTCGGAGACACTCGACGGTGCCGTGGTCGTCAACGGCGTACTCGACGCACTCTCGGGCGCAGCCTTCGCAAACGAACTGCGCCACCTGGCCGACGAGGTGCGGCTGTCCGACCTCCGCACCGGCATCGACCGGACCCCTGCGCAACGCCGGGCGGCTGCGCTCGTCGAAATGGCAATCCGTTCTGCCAGCGCCCCGGCCGACGGGCGGCGTCCTCAGCCGCTGTTCACCGTGCAGTTGGGTGACGACAGCTTCCAGCGGCTCTGTGAACTCGGACATGGCACCGTCATCTCGCCGAGCGCCCTCGTTCCGTGGCTCTCGACGGCTGATCTCGAGACCGTGCTGTTCGATGGGCCGTCGACGGTGGTGTCCGTGTCCCACCGCCGGAACTTCACCGGTGCACTCCGGCGAGCCATCGAGGTGCGAGACCGGCACTGCCAACACCCATCGGGTTGCGAGATCCCTGCTGACCGGTGCGATGTCGACCATGTCGTGCCGTTCGCACAGGGTGGCCCCACCGACCAGTTCAACGGTCGACTCCAGTGCCCGACCCACAATCGGCGAACCGACCTGCACGACCATGGGGCGCCACCTCTCCCCTGGCGCAGTGTCGGCCGCATCGATGCGCTTCGAGCTCGAGTCCGATGGCGTATCCGTCAGGCGGAACCCGCCGGGCCGTGAACGCTCACACGAAGGCGGCGTAACCGTCCCGTTCCAGGGTGTCGGCCAGTTCGGGACCGCCGCTGGCCACGATTCGGCCCTTCACCAGGATGTGCACGTGATCGGCGCGCAGTTCATGCAGCAGCCGCGTGTAGTGGGTGATCGCCAATACACCCAGTCCCTCGTTGCTCAGCCCCTCGACACGCCGAGCGCAGTCGCGCAGCGCATCGATGTCCAGCCCCGAGTCCAGTTCGTCGAGCACGGCCACCTTCGGTTGCAGTACCGCCAACTGCAGGGTCTCGTTGCGCTTCTTCTCGCCACCCGACAGGTCGACGTTCAGTGCCCGATGGAGCAGCGACGGCGCCAAACCGATGCCGGCGGCCTCGGCTGACAACACGTCGGCCAGCCCTTCGGTGGAGCGTCCCCGCGCTGTCAGCGCTTCCGCCAGGGCGTCGTCCAGATACACGCCGGGCACCTCCGTCGGGTACTGCATGACCAGGTGCAAGCCCGCCTGAGCGCGCTGCCAGGTGGGCAGACCGAGTATCTCCCGACCGTCGAGGGTCACCGAACCACCCAGCACCGTGTAGCCCGGCTTTCCCATCAGTACCGCGGACAGGGTGCTCTTGCCCGCCCCGTTGGGCCCCATGACGGCGTGTACCTCGCCCGACGACACGGTCAGGTCGATGCCGTGCAGGATCTGCGTACCGCCGACCTCGGCCCGCAGTCCACTGATGGCCAACGTGCTCACGACGACGCCCCCATCTCGATCACGACGCGGCCCTCGGCCACACGCGCCACATAGACGGGTACCGGTTGGGTGGCTGGCAAGGTGTTGGGCTGCCCGGTGCGCAGCGAGAACGCGCTTCCGTGCTTCCAGCACTCGAGTTCGCACGTGTCGGCGTGCACTTCACCGTCCGACAGCGACACATCGGCATGGCTGCACGTGTCGCCGATGGCGTAGACCGCGCCGCCCAGGCGCACCACGGCCACCGAACGACCGGCCACCTCGAAGCGGCGCGCCGACCCGTCGGCGAGGTCGTCCAGTGAGCACAGATCATGGACGGTCATGCAGCATCTCCCAGGAACTTGGCGGCGACGCGGGCCCGCAACTCGGCGGCCAACGCGGCCGCCGGCAACTGCTCGATCACCTCGTCGAAGAAGCCGAGCACCACCAGGCGTTCGGCCACCTCGGGGCGGATCCCACGGCTTTCGAGGTAGTACAGCTGCTCCTCGTCGATGGGGCCCACGGTCGAGGCATGGCTGCAGCGCACGTCATTGGTCTCGATCTCGAGGTTGGGCACGCTCTCGGCCCATGCGCCCTGCGACAGGGTCAGATTGCGGTTGGTCTGGTAGGCCGCCGTGCCGCGGGCGTTCTCGCGTATCTTGATCAGGCCCGTGTACACGCTGCGGGCCTTGTCGGTCACGGCACCCTTGAACAACAGGTCGCTGCTGCCATGGGGAGCAGCGTGATCCTGCAGAGTGCGGAAGTCGTGCATCTGGTCACCCGATGCGAAGTACAACGCCACCTGGCGAGTCGAGGCGCCGGCCCCCACGACACGGGCCTCGGTGCGCACTCGGGCGTAGTAGCCACCGAGCGCCACCGAGGCGAGAAGAATCGACGAGTCGCGCTCGGCGACGGCCCGCTGGTGCCCGATGAGCCACGCCTGGTCGCTCAACTCGTTGATGGAGAGGTAGCGCACCCGAGCACCCTGGCGAGCCCGAACATGCAGCATCGGCACGACGAGCGTGTCGACGGCTTCGGCCCCGTCCGAGGTCACGAAGCGCTCGATCACGGTGAACTCCGAGTCGGGGCCCGCATCGATGACCAACCTCGGGTAGTGGGCGGCACCGCCGAGGTCGACCGTATGCGTCACCACGATCGGCGCCTCCACCGTCACGCCTCTGGGCACGCGTACACACCAGGGCGTCATGAGCACCGTGTTCGCCTCTGCGAACACATCGGGGGCATCGACACCGAGCACGTCGCTGACCTCGTCGACAGCGTCACGGAACACGTAGGGCGACTCGGTGACGACGGTGACCGTATCGAGGGGCTCGTACCGGCTCAACTCGAGTTCGGCGATACGGCTGTAACGCCAGATCTCCTCGTCGGTCGTGGGCAGACTGGCAGCGGCGACGCGCTCGGCAGCGTCCAGGCGCAGTTGCTGCCACGGATCGCCGAGCACTCGCGCTGCGTCAGGGGTGAACGCAGGCACGGCGAAATACTACTAAGCCGATAGTGCTAATTCACACCCGCTCAGGAGCGTCGCCCGGGGAGCCAACGTCGCCAACCGCGCCTGCGTCGCGCATCGGCCTCCATATCGGCGAGCACCTGCGTGGTGGCGTTGTTGACGATGTCCTCGGCCTCGTCGAGCAGTGCCGCCACCGACCCGTCATCGAGGCCGACGGGCTCCGGCGGCGCCGGCGGACGCACCAGGCTGCCGTGCTGCCAGCCCACGTCGGCCAGGCGCCGCTCGTAGCGGCCACAGTCCGCCGGGCACCTCCACGGCGCCTCGGGGGCCAGGTCCAGCTTGCAGCGACGCACGGTGTCGCCCTGCGCGTAGGTGCGGCTCTCGAAGTGCTTGCACTCCTCGCGCATCGGCATACGCCAAGCCTACGCTCAGCCGACCGAGCCCTCCATCTGCAACTCGATCAGGCGGCTCCACTCGACGGCGTACTCCATGGGCAGGGTGCGGGTGACCGGTTCGATGAAACCATTGACGATCATGCCCATGGCCTGCTCGGGAGACAGGCCACGACTGGTCAGATAGAAGAGCTGCTCGTCGGCGATCTTCGACACCGTGGCCTCGTGCCCGATCTGAGCGTCGCGGTCACCCACCTCCATGTAGGGCAGGGTGCGGCTCTCGGACTGCTCGTCGAGGATCAGCGCATCGCACTGCACGTGGCTCTTGCAACCGTGGGCTCCTTCGTCCACCCGCACCAGACCGCGGTAGGTGGTGATGCCGCCGTCCTTCGAGATGGACTTCGAGACGATCTTGGACGACGTGTTGGGGGCGGCGTGCACCATCTTGGCGCCGGCGTCCTGATGCTGACCGGAACCGGCATAGGCCACCGACAGCACCTCACCGGTGGCACCCTCGCCCACCAGGTACACGCTGGGGTACTTCATGGTCAGCTTCGAGCCGATGTTGCCGTCGATCCACTCCATGTGGCCGTAGGCCTCCACTCGGGCCCGCTTGGTCACCAGGTTGTACACGTTGGGCGACCAGTTCTGGATGGTGGTGTAGGTGACCCGGGCGTGCGGCTTCACCACGATCTCCACCACCGCCGAGTGCAGCGAGTCGCTGGTGTACACCGGGGCCGAACAGCCTTCGATGTAGTGCACCTGGGCACCTTCGTCGGCGATGATCAGCGTGCGCTCGAACTGGCCGGCGTTCTCGGAGTTGATGCGGAAGTAGGCCTGCAGCGGCATCTCGCAGTTGACCCCCGGCGGCACGTAGATGAACGAGCCACCCGACCAGACGGCCGAGTTCAACGCGGCGAACTTGTTGTCGCCCGGGGGGATGACCGTGCCGAAGTACTTCTTGACGATGTCGGGGTACTCGCGCAGGGCGGTATCCATGTCGCAGAACAGGATGCCCTGGGCCTCCAGGTCCTCCCGGTTCTTGTGGTACACGACCTCGGACTCGTACTGGGCGGTGACGCCGGCGAGGTACTTGCGCTCGGCCTCGGGAATACCCAACTTCTCGTAGGTGCGCATCATCTCTTCGGGCAACTGGTCCCACTCGTCCACCTGCTCGCCCTTGGGGCGCAGGTAGTAGTAGATGTCCTGGAAGTCGATGTCGGGCATGTTCTCGGCGAACCAAGGCGCCATGGGCTTGCGCTCGAACAACCGGTACGAGCGCTGGCGGAACTGCCGCATCCACTCGGGCTCGCCCTTCCACCACGAGATCTGGTCGACCACACCGGTGTCGATGCCCTTCTGTGGCGTGAAGGCGTACTCGACCTCGTCGCTCCACCCGAGGTTGTACTTGCTGAGGTCCAGATCGAACGCCGTCATGCCGGAACTCCTGTCGAGGGGATTTGCACTACCGGCATAGTAACAATTGCGCTCGCCGACGCCACCTCGGAGCGCCCCGGGCAGCGGCGACGGTCGACCGCTAGGGTCGGGCGCACCATGGAACGCTTCGGACTGGTCGGCCTACCCAACGCCGGCAAGAGCTCGCTCTACAACGCCCTCACCGGAGGCGGTGCCCTGGCGGCGCCCTACGCCTTCGCCACCAAGGATCCCAACATCGGCGTGGCCAAGGTGCCCGACGACCGCCTCGACCGCCTGGCCACCATGTCGAAATCGCGCAACGTCGTGCACGCCGCCGTCCAGGTGGTCGACATCGGGGGCCTGGTCGAGGGCGCCAGCAAAGGCGAGGGTCTGGGCAACCGTTTCCTGGCCAACATCCGCGAAGTCGACGCCATCGTGTTCGTGCTGCGCGCCTTCGTCGACGACGACGTGCCGGGGCCCTCGGACCCGCTCGAACACCTCCGTGTCGTGGAACTGGAACTGGCCCTCGCCGACCTCGAGACCGTGGAGAAGCGCCTGCACCAGGTGCAGCGCCAGGCGAAACTGGAGCGTGGCCTCGCCGACGAACTGGCGGCGCTGACGCTGGCCAACGACGCCTTGTCCGACGGCCTCCCGCTGTACCGGGCCGGGCTCTCCCCCGAACAGCGCGAACTGCTGGCACCGCACTTCCTGCTCACCAACCGTCGGGTGCTGGTCGTCGTGAACGTGGGTGAGAACGAACTCGACACGATCCCGGCGCAGGAGGCCCGGGTCGCCGCCGAGATGAACGAGGCCGGCGAAGCGGTCGAGGTGATCGGTATGTGTGTGCAGTTGGAGGCCGAGGCAGCCGCCATCGTCGATCCGACCGAACGGGCGGAGATGCTCGACGGCTTCGGCCTCGGAGAGGGCGCTCTGTTCCGCACGGTGCGAAGCGCCTATCACCTGCTGGGCCTGCGCACGTACTTCACGACCGGCGACAAGGAGTCGCGCGCCTGGACGTTCCGGGCCGGGTCGAACGCACCCGAATGCGCAGGGCGCATCCATTCCGACTTCCAGCGCGGGTTCATCCGTGCCGAGGTCATCCGATGGGACGAGTTGCTCGAGATCGGCTCGTGGACCAAGGCGAAGGAACTCGGCAAGATCCGCGTCGAAGGCAAGGACTACAGCCCTGTCGACGGTGACGTGATGGAGTTCCGCTTCAACGTGTGATCACGGCGCCTCGCGCCGCACTTTCGTCACTTGTAGCGATAGACGATGCGACCGCGGGTCAGGTCGTATGCCGACACCTCGACCTGCACACGGTCGCCGGGGAGGATGCGGATGCGGTGTTTGCGCATCTTGCCGCTGAGATGCCCGAGCACCTCGTGGCCGTTGTCGAGTTTGATCCGGAAGTGGCCGCCCTTGAGGGCTTCCTCGGTGACGCCTTCCAGGACGATGGCGTCATCTTTGGGCTTGGGCAACTCGCATCCCCGTTCGTCTCGTACTGACCGTCAGGCGTTGGAGACTAGCCGCGACCGTGTAGAACGACGACATGGCGTGGCTGGTGTCGCAGGCTCGAGTTCTGGCATCGGCCGAGGTGGCCGACGGTCGGCGAGCACGCCGCCGGGGGCTCCTGGGCCGCCGCGACCTCGAGGGCGCCCTGGTGCTGAGCCCGTGCCGATGGGTGCACACCGTGGGCATGTACTTCCCCCTCGACGTCGCCTACGTGGACGCCGAGGGCACCGTGATCAAGACGCTGCACATGGGGCGTTGGCGGGTCGGCGTTCCGGTTCCCCGTGCCCGTTGGGTCATCGAAGCCCAGCGCGGCGCGTTCGCCCGGTGGGGTCTGCGGGTGGGCGACGTCGTCGAGTTGCGGGGCGACTGATGCCGGGAGCGCTGGTGCTGGTGGCCACGCCGATCGGCCATCTCGACGACCTGTCGACCCGTGCCGTACGAGCCCTGCGGGATGCCGACTGCGTGTGCTGCGAGGACACCCGGCGCACCGGCAACCTTCTGCGTCATCTTGGTATCAGGGCGTCTCGTCTGATCGTGATCAACGAGCACACCGAGTACGACCGGACCAGTGACGTCATGGCACTGCTCGCCGAGGGGGCCACGGTGGCACTGGTCAGCGACGCCGGCACCCCGGCCGTGTCGGACCCGGGCGAACGCCTGGTGCGGGCAGCCGTCGAGTCGGGGGCGGCGGTCAGCGCCGTTCCGGGCCCGGCGGCGCTGATCATGGCCCTCGTGCTGTCCGGACTGCCCACGGCCCGTTTCGCCTTCGACGGCTTCCTGCCGCGACGCGGCCCTGAGCGCAAACAGCGCCTGGGCGAGGTGGCCCGGGAGCGTCGCACGGTCGTGCTGTACGAGGCGCCGCACCGCCTGATGCGCACCCTCACCGACCTCGAGTCGGCGTGTGGGGGCGATCGTCGCATCGCGATCGCCCGCGAACTGACCAAGATGCACGAGGACGTGTGGCGGGGCACGCTGGCCGACGCAGTCCAGCACGCCCGGGCGGTCGAGCCCCGAGGCGAGTACGTCCTGGTACTCGACGGAGCCCCCGAGCCACCGCCGGCGGGCGATGATGCAATGGTGGCCGAACTGTCCCGGCGCCTCGACGCCGGCATGTCGGTGTCGGACGCTGCCGGCGAGGTGGCGGCAGCCCTGGGACTGGCCCGCCGATCGGTGTACCAGCAGGCCCTGACGTTGCGACGACTCCGGGACGGGATACCGTCCGAGTCGTGAGCGAACTCAGCCAGATCGCGAGCACAGGTCCCAGCGCGGCGTTCTTCGATCTGGACCGCACCCTGATCGCCGGGGCGTCGGCCTTCGTGGTGGGTCTGGCGGCCTGGCGGGCCGACCTGGTGCCGGCACCACAACTGGCGCGCGACGGTCTGAGCGCTCTGACGTTCCGCCTCGGGGGCACCAGCGACGGTGCGACCGACCGGGCCCGCGACCGCATGTTGGCGGGCGTCACCGGTCTGCGCCAGGACGATCTGGTGGCGCTGAACGAGGACGTCGTGCCACGGCTGTTGGCGAAGGTGCGGCCCGAGGCCAGGCGGCTGGTCGAGTTGCACCGTGCCGCGGGGCGCGGCACGTACATCGTGTCGGCTTCGCCGGAGGAACTCGTCGTACCCCTGGCTGCGTCACTGGGCATGTCGGGGGGCATCGGCACCATCGCCGAGGTGGTGGACGGCGTGTACACCGGGGCGCTCTCGGGGCCGTTCTGCTACGGCGAGGGCAAGGTGCAGGCGATCGCCGAACTGGCTCGGTGGGAGGGCCTCGACCTGACGCAGTGCTACGCCTACAGCGACGCCGCCAGCGACCTCCCCATGCTGGAGGCGGTGGGACACCCGGTGGCGGTGAATCCCGACGGCCGGTTGGAACGGGTGGCCCAGCAACGGGGCTGGCCCATCGTCATCTTCCGGCGTCGCACCAAATCGGTCATCCGCCGTACCACCGCCGCCGTGGGCACCGTGGGCGTGGCGGCAGCGGCCTTCGCCGGCGGACTGCAGGTGGGGCGAACCCACCGGACCCGCTGATAGGCGGCCTAGCCTGCGGGACGTGTCGCACTTCTACCTCACGACGCCCATCTATTACGTGAACGCCGCACCCCACCTGGGCCACGCGTACACGACGATCGTGGGTGACGCGCTCGCACGCTGGCATCGCCTGCTGGGCGACGACGTGTTCTACCTGACAGGCACTGATGAGCACGGCCTGAAGATCCAGCAGGCCGCCGAGCTACGCGGCATGGCTCCCCAGGACTTCGTGGACGCGGTCGCTCCCAGTTTTCAGAAGGCGTGGGAGCGGCTGAACATCAGCCACGACGACTTCATCCGCACGACCGAGCCACGTCACCGCGTCGCCGTGCAGGCCCTGTTGCAGGCCTGCTACGACGCCGGCGACATCTACCTCGGTCGATACCAGGGCAAGTACTGCGTGGCGTGCGAGGAGTACTACACCGACGACGAGCTGCTCCCCGGTGATCAGTGCCCTATTCACAAGAAGCCGGTCATCGAATACGCCGAGGAGAACTATTTCTTCCGCCTGTCGGCGTTCCAGGACCGTCTGCTCGACCGGTATGCCGCCCACCCCGGAGCCATCGTGCCCGATTTCCGCGGCAACGAGGCTCTGGGGCTCATCCGGTCGGGACTGCGCGACTTCTCCATCAGTCGCAAGAACCTCACCTGGGGCATTCCCCTGCCGTGGGACCCCAGCCACGTGGCCTACGTGTGGTTCGACGCCCTCACCAACTACCTCACGGCGGTGGGCTACGGAAGCGATCCCGAACGCCTGGCGCAGTGGTGGCCGGTGAACTATCACCTCATCGGCAAGGACATCATCAGGCATCACTGCGTGTACTGGCCGGCCATGCTCATGTCGGCGGGTGTCGAGTTACCCAGGGGTTGGGCCGTGGGTGGCTGGCTGTTGGTGGGCGGCGAGAAGATGGCCAAGGCCGTCGGCAACGTGGTCAACCCGCTCGATCTGGTCGACGAGTTCGGCGTCGACGGCGTCCGCTACTACGTGCTGGCCGAAACCCCGTACGGCCAGGACGGCGACTTCACCTACGAGGGTCTGACCTCCCGCTTCAACGCCGACCTTGCCAACAACCTGGGCAACCTGATGTCGCGGGTGGCCACCGTGGTCGGCAAGAAGTGCGGCGGTGTGGGGCCGGCGCCCGCACCCGACAGTCCGCTGGCGCAGGCCGCCGCCCAGGCCTACGACGCCACGGCCGCAGCGTGGAACCAGGTGGCGCCGTCGAAGGCTCTGGAGGCGACCTGGTCGCTGATACGCGCCACCAATGCCCACTTGGAGGCCCACGAGCCGTGGCGAGCCGAGCCGGGCCCTGCCGTGGACGCCGTGATGGGCGACGCCCTCGAGGCGCTGCGCATCGTGGCCATCTTGGCCTCGCCGGCGGTTCCTGCCACGGCGCAGACCGTGTGGGAACGCCTCGGTCTCGACGGCTCGGTACTGGACCAGCGCCTTCCTGAAGCGGCGAGGTGGGGCGGGTACCCGGGAGGGCGGCCGGTGGTCAAGGGCGAGTCGCTGTTCCCGCGACGCACCACGGCATGAACCACTGGACCGACACCCACTGCCACGTCGACGACGAGCGCATTCCCGGCGGCGCCGACGCCGCCATCGACGCCGCGGTCGAGGCCGGGGTGCGACGCATGATCTGCGTGGGCACCGACGCCGACCGCTCCCGGCGGGCCATGGCACTGGCCGCCCGGCGACCCGAGGTGTGGGCCACCATCGGCCTGCACCCCCACGATGCCGTGTACGGCGTGGACGACCTGGAGCGACTGCTGTCGGCCGAGGGGTCGGGCCGCGACCGCGTCGTGGCCATCGGCGAGTGTGGCCTCGACTACTACTACGACCACTCCCCCCGCGACGTGCAGCGCACCGTGTTCGCCGCCCAGATCGCCCTGGCGCACCGGTTCGCTCTGCCCCTGGTCATCCACACGCGCGACGCCTGGGACGACACCTTCGACATCCTCGACGCCGAGGGCCTTCCCGAACGCACCGTGTTCCACTGCTTCACCGGCGGTCCCGCCGAGGCGGCGGCAGCGGTCGAGCGGGGTGCCTGGCTGAGTTTCTCGGGCATCGTGTCGTTTCCATCGGCCACCGATGTGCGACTGGCCGCCGCCGAGTGCCCGGCGGATCGCCTGCTGGTCGAGACCGACAGTCCGTACCTGGCGCCGGTACCGCACCGTGGCCGACCCAACCAGCCGGCCCTCGTGACCGCGGTGGGGGCGGCCGTGGCGACCGTGCGTGACGAGCCCGTGGAGCGGATCGCCGAACTGACCGACACCAACGCAACATTTGCGTTTCCGGGTCTGGCCTCTTAGCGTGGGAGGCTCCTCGGGCCGGTCTGGCCGGTCCCGATGCAGGAGCAGTGATCGTGCAACTCGACATCGCCGACCGTCGCCGCATGGTGTTCGCCACGATCGTCACGATCGTCGCGCTCCCGACGCTGTGGCTGACCGGTCGCGATGACGCATCGGACTCCGGCCTGACGCCGGTGGCCGTGGCCCTGAACGGCCCCTCGGTGGCCGAGGCAGCCCGCCGCACCACCACGACGACCGTCGCCACCAGCACCACGGCGTTGGGCAGCGACGAACCGGTGTTCATGGCCGGCCCCACCACGCCGCCGGTTCCCGAACCCGCGGTGGTGATGCCGGCCCCATCGGCCGAGCAGGCCGCCGGCCGCGCAACCTTTCGCCGGTGGGACGGGGCCGCCGTCGCCGACCTGAGGGCGTATCCGTGTCTGACGTTCGTGGCACCACTCGGTACTCGGATCACGGTGACGAACGTGAACAACGGCCGCTCCGTGACCTGTGTCAACACGCCGGCCGAGCAGCCTCCCCAGAACGCCATGATCGTGCTGCACACCGAGGCACTGCTGAGCATCGGTGAACTGGCCGATGCACCGCTCCCGGTCCGAGTGAGCTGGTAGCACCGACCGCCGTGGCCTTGACGCGAAGCCGGGCCCTCGCCCTGCTGGAGGCTGCAGGCACGTCGCCCAAACGAGCCCGGGGCCAGAACTTCCTCGTCGACCCCAACACGATTCGCAAGATCGTGCGGCTCGCCGACGTGCACGCCGGCGACCACGTGGTCGAGATCGGCCCCGGCCTGGGCTCGCTGACCTTCGCCCTCGCCGAGGCCGGAGCACACGTGGCAGCCGTGGAGGTCGACGAGGCCATGGTTCGAGTGCTGCGGGTCGAGATCGCCGACCTCGCCGACGAACACCCCGAGGTAGCGGCACGGATCACCCTGCACCATGCCGATGCCCTGCGGGCCGATTGGAGCACGTTGCTCCGGGGAGGTGACCGCTGGACACTCGTGGCCAACCTTCCCTACAACATCGCCACACCCCTCATCGCCGATCTGCTGGACGGGGTTCCCCAGATCGGCCGCATGCTGGTCATGGTGCAGACCGAGGTGGGCGAGCGCCTGTGCGCCGGCCCGGGGCAGACCGCCTACGGGGCCGTCAGCGTGAAGGTGGCGTCGTGGGCGATGGCGCGCATCGTGGCGTCGATACCCCCCACGGTGTTCCTCCCCCGACCCCAGGTCACCTCGGCCATGGTCGAACTGGTGCGCCACGCCGAACCGGCGATCCCCGACGGCGTCGGGCGGGCGGAACTGTTCAGCCTGGTACGCGCCGGCTTCGGACAGCGCCGCAAGATGCTGCGACGATCGCTGGCGGGCCTGGTTCTCCCCGAACAGTTCGAGGCTGCGGAGGTAGCACCCACCGATCGGGCCGAGGACCTGAGCCTCGCCGACTGGGTGCGCCTGACGCGCGCCGCCGGGATGTCGACATGACCGAAACCCGGACGCTGGAGGCACCGGCGAAACTGACGCTCTCCCTGCGCGTCACGGGCGTGCGGCCCGACGGGTATCACCTCATCGATGCCGAGATGGTGACACTGGACGTCGCCGATCTGGTGACCATCGAGCCGGGTGCCGCAGGTGTGCACGTGACCGGGCGCTTCGCCGAGGGCGTTCCCACCGACCGCTCGAACCTGGTGAGCCGGGCACTCGATCTGGTCGGTCTGCAGGCTCGGGTCAGCATCGACAAGCGGATACCGCCCGGCGGGGGTCTGGGAGGAGGCTCCGCCGACGCCGCCGCCGTACTGCGCTGGGCCGGTTTCGACGATCTCGACGCAGCCTCGCGACTGGGAGCCGACATCCCGTTCTGCATGGTGGGGGGTCGCGCTCGAGTTCGCGGTATCGGAGAGATCGTCGAGCCCATGGCACCGCGAGCGGCCGACATCACCTTGGTCGTGCCACCGTTCTCGGTCAGCACGCCGTTGGTGTATCGAACGTGGGACGCACTGGGCGGCCCGACCGGCGGCGGGCCCAACGACCTCGAGCCAGCGGCCCTGGTTGCCGAACCCCGTCTGGTCGCCTGGCGGCAACGCATCGCTGACGCCTGCGGCGTCGCGCCAGTGCTGGCCGGCAGTGGTGCCACATGGTTCGTCACGGGCGCGCACGACGGCCTGGCAGAGAGCCTCCCCGATGCGCACGTGGTGGTCACCCGGACACGAATGACGGCCGAGTGATCCCGACGGCGGTGTCGACTACTTGCGACGCTGGTGGCGCGTCCGGCGCAGCATCTTCTTGTGCTTCTTCTTGCGCATGCGCTTGCGGCGCTTCTTGATGAGCGATCCCATAACCCGGCGAACGCTAGCGGTTCAGTCGGCGGGTCGCACCACCACGACCGGACACGGCGCGTGGGTGGCCACGACCGTGCTCACCGAGCCGAGCAGCAGGCTGGCGAAACCCCCGCGGCCCCGCGAGCCCACCACGATGAGGTCGGCGCCGAGGCCCTCCGCCGACTCGAGCAGTCCGGTGGACTCGACGTGCTCCACCAGGTGCCCGGTGCAGGTCATGCCCTGGCGCTCGACCGCGGCCACCTCGTCGTCGAGAAGGTGTTTGGCATCCTCGTAGATCAGTGGCACCAGTTCGCCCGCCCCGGCGCGTATGCCCAGGTACGGGTAGCGCCAGGCATGCACCACGTGCAGTGCTGAACCTGCGTGGCGTGCCTCGGCGATCGCCCAGTCACGGGCGGCCGTACTTCCCGGACTGGCGTCCACCCCCACCACGATCGTGCCCACGGGCCGTTCGCCGCAGCCGATGGGCACCACAGCAACCGGCAGCCTGGCATGGTGGAGCACCGATCGCGTGACCGATCCCAGCAGCACCGAAACCGCCTGACTCCGGCCCGATCGGCCGACCACGAGAAGGTCGGCGTCGACGGACGCCGTGAGCAGTTCCTCGGCAGCAGGGCCTTCGACCAGCACCGGTTCGATCACGAGGTCCGGGGCCGCCTCGTGGAGTTGGCCGACGGTTCGGTCGAGGAGTTCGCGATACGGGATCCGTACCTGCTCGGGTTCGAGAACCGTCACGGGCAGGCCGACGGGAGCGACCACCTCGGCCGATGGCGGCGGCACGACCACCACGACGGCCAGAACCGCCCCGTGGCGCGAGGCTGCGCGGGCAGCCCACGCCGTGGCGGCCTCGCTGCCGGGCGAACCGTCGACGCCGACGATGACGCGCTGAACCGTTGAACCGAGGGTCATGACCCGATTCTGCTCGCTGCGGCCGAGCGTTGTACAGGGCCATTGTCGGCGGCCACCGGGACCTTGGACCCCGGCTCGCACGCTGTCACCGCGAGCGGGGTTCGGTAACCTGTCGGGGCGACCGCTGGTCGGTCCGGGGTCGTTCAAGCGGTAGGACAGCGGATTTTGGTTCCGCGAATAGGGGTTCGAGTCCTCTCCCCGGAACGGGTGCGATAGAAACATGGCCGTGACGACCACCGCCATCGTGCTGGCCGCCGGGGGTGGCACCCGGATGCGCTCGCAGCGTCCCAAGCCTCTGCACCGCCTGTGCGGGCGGCCCATGGTGCTGCACGTGATCGAGGCTCTCGCCGATCTGGCGGTCGAGCGGACGGTGGTCGTGGTGGGTCATGGGGCGCCAGCCGTCGAGAAGCGCCTCACGGAGGACGCACCTCCGTGGGCCCGCGTGACCTTCGCCGAGCAGGCGGAGCAGCGCGGCACTGGCCATGCGGCGATGATCGGGCTCGACGCCCTCGAGGCGTTCGACGACACGACGACCGTGCCCGAGGACCAGGACACGGTCGTGGTCATGCCGGGCGACACGCCGTTGCTGACCGCCGACACGGTGGCCGGTCTGGTGGCCCGGCACCAGGCCATGGGCTGGGCGGCCACGGTGCTGACGGCCCGGCCGCCCGACCCCACGGGTTACGGGCGCATCGTGCGGGCCCGAGACGGTCGCGTCGTGCGCATCGTGGAACAGCGCGATGCCTCGCCCGAGCAACTGCGCATCGACGAGATCAACACGGGGATCGTGGCCGTGCGCCGCAATCTTCTCGGACCGGCACTACGACGGACCTCCCCCGACAACGCCCAGTCGGAGTACTACCTGACCGACGTCATCGAGGTTCTCGCCGCCATGGGTCATCAGGTCGGCGCCGTCGAGGCCGAGTTCGACGAGACCGCCGGCGTGAACGACCGCGCCCAGTTGGCTGCCGCCGAGGCCGTGCTGCGACGACGGATCAACCGGCACTGGATGCTGAACGGCGTGACGCTCGTGGACCCCGAGCACACGTATCTGGACGTGACCGTCCGACTGGGTCGCGACACCACGGTGTACCCGGGCTCGGTGCTCGCCGGCACGACGGCGGTGGGTGACGGCTGCGTGATCGGACCCAACACGCAACTCGTCGACTGCGTGGTCGAAGCCGGTGCTCGGGTGATCCACAGCGTGGCGCAGGCCAGTGTCATCGGCAGCGACGCACGCGTGGGGCCCTTCGCCTGGTTGCCACCCGGCACTCAGGTGACTTCCGGCGCTGAGGTGCCCCCCTTCTACACTGCTCCGTGATCTGACGCAGGAAAGGGGTTCGGACGATGGAGGGGACGCTGGAGGGGACGCTGGAGAAGGTCACCACCAAGCGCATCGCGCTGTTCACCGGTCGCACGCACCCCGCTCTGGCCCGTGAGGTGGCCGACCACATGGGCATCTCACTGGGCAACGTGAACCTGGTCGAGTTCGCCAACGGCGAGGTTCGGCCGCGGTTCTCCGAGAGCATCCGCGGTGCCGACGTGTTCGTGATGCAGACGCACTACGGCTGGGATGGTCGCAGCATCAACGACTCGATCATGGAACACCTGATCATGATCGATGCAGCGCAACGGGCGTCCGCCAAGCGCATCACCGCCGTGTGCCCGTTCTACGGATACGCCCGCCAGGACCGAAAGGCGGAGGGTCGCGAGCCGATCACGGCCCGACTGGTCGCCGACCTGTTCAAGACGGCCGGCGCCAAGCGCATGGTGTCGGTCGACCTGCACTCGGGCCAGATCCAGGGCTTCTTCGACGGCCCCGTCGATCACCTCACCGCCATGCCGGTGATCGAGACGTACCTGCGCCAGCACGCGACCGACCCCGTGATCGTGTCGCCCGACGCCGGCCGGATCAAGGTGGCGGAACGCCTCGCCCAGCACCTGGGCGCCGACCTTGCCTTCGTGTACAAGCGGCGGCCCAAAGGGACGGCGAACGTGGCCCGCGCACTCGACGTGATCGGCGAGGTCGAAGGCCGCCAGTGCATCCTCACCGACGACATGATCGACACGGGGGGCACCATCGTGTCGGCCGCCGAGTTGCTCATGGACCGAGGGGCGACCGAGGTGTGGGCGATGGCGACGCACGGCGTGTTGTCGGATCCTGCCGCCGAACGTCTGAAGAACTCGCGAATCGCACGCGTGGTGCTGACCAACACCCTTCCGTTGCCCCCCGAGAAGCAGATCGACAAGATCGAAGTGCTCTCGGTGGCCGAGATCATCGCCCAGGCATTGTCGGCGGTGTTCGAGGAGGCCAGCGTGAGTGAGATCTTCGGCGGGGAGAACCAGGCCTGAGCGGGACGGCGCCCGCAGGTGGCATTCGCCGCCGCCCCGCCGATAGCATCGCCGACCGGTCCCGACGCGGAGAGAGAACGTACCATGGCCCAAACACTGCTCGTCGCCCACACCGGCCGCCCCACCGGTTCGGCATCCTCCCGCCGCCTGCGCCGTGAGGACAAGATCCCCGGTGTGCTGTACGGCCGGGGCATGACCCCTGTGGTGCTGCACGTCGAGCGGCGTGATCTCCGCCTCGCTCTCTCGGGTTCGGCGGGAAGCAACACCGTGCTGTCCCTCCAGGTCGATGGGACGACGTACCCCGCCATCGTCAAAGAGATGCAGCGGCACCCGATCCGCCGCACCGTCAGCCATATCGACTTCCTGCAGGTCGACCTCTCCGAGTCCGTCACCGTGGCGGTGCCCCTCCGCCTGACGGGTGAGGCGAAGGCCGTGCTCTCCAATGGCGGTCTGGTCGACCCGGCGGTCGACACCATCGAGGTGTCCACGACACCCGGCGCCATCCCCGACGAGCTCGTGATCGACATCACCGACATGAAGGCGGGCGACGTGATCCGCCTGGCCGACGTACCGCTTCCCGCCGGTGTCACGGCCGTGGGCGACCCTGACATGCCGGTGGTCACGGTCATGATGAGCCGTGCCGCTGCGGCGGGCGCCGGCGAGACCACCGAGGGGTGACCCCCCGACGGCTCGTCGTCGGCTTGGGGAACCCGGGAGCGGCCTATGCCCGCACCCGTCACAATGTCGGTGAGGAGGCCGTGGTCGAGGTCGCACGGCGCCATGGCGCCCGACTGAAACCGGGCCGTGACGAGGCACTGGTGTTCGAGGGCCGCGTGGCGGGTTGCGATGTCGTGCTGGCGTTTCCCACGACGTTCATGAACGAGTCGGGACGCTCCGTGGGCAAGATGATGCGCCGCTTCGGTATCGCTGCTCCACAGGACCTGGTCGTGGTGCACGACGAACTGGACCTGGCCCCCGGGACCGTGCGGGTGAAGGCGGGTGGCGGCCTCGCCGGCCACAACGGTCTGCGGTCGATCACCCAGCATCTCGGCACCCAGGACTACCTGCGTGTGCGCATCGGCGTGGGGAAACCGCCCCATCGGGACCGGGGTGCCGACCACGTGCTCACCCGGGTGCCAGCCGCCGAACGGACCCTTCTGGACGTGGCGGTTCAGGAAGCCGCCGACGCCATCGAGATGGTCCTCACCGACGGAGTGGACGCAGCGATGCAACGCTTCAACGCCACCCGTTGACGCCGCACCCACTGGGTAGGGTCAACCCCCGGCATGCGCCTCACCTCACTCCCCCCCGATCTGCGCCACGAACCCGGCCTCGCCGCTGCGCTCACCCAGGCGTCGGGTGTCGTCGCCATCCCCGAAGCGGCCCGACCTCTGGCCCTTGCGGCGGTGGCGCAACTGTCGACCCGGCGCCCCATGATCATCGCCGCACCCACGGGCACTGCGGCGGGGCAACTGTTCGACGATCTGTGTCAGTTCCTTCCCGACGGCGAGGTGGTGCTGTACCCGGCGTGGGAGACGCTCCCCTTCGAACGGGTCAGCCCGGCGGTCGAGACCATGGGCAAGCGCCTGGAAGTGCTGTGGCGCCTACGCGACCCCGACCGGGCCCCGGCGGTGGTGGTGGCGGGTGTGCGGGCTCTGCTCCAGCACCTGACACCGGGAACCGAGACCCTGGAACCCATCCTGGTGAAGCGGGGCCAGGTCCTCGATCCCGAGGTCGTCATACGTCACCTGGTGGCCTTCGGCTATCGACGCGAAGCGCTCGTCGAGCACCGCGGCGAAGTCGCCCGTCGAGGTTCCATCATCGACGTGTTCCCCTCGACGGCCGAGGCGCCGGTGCGCATCGACCTGTGGGGCGATGAGGTCGATCGCCTCACGACGTTCCGAGTCAGCGACCAGCGCTCCGCCGACGATCTCGCCGAGGTGCTCATCTTCCCGGCCCGCGAGTTGGTGCCCGACGATGCCGTCGCCCGGCGGGCCCAGCAGTTGTCGGCCTCGGAACCGTGGGGGCGCGAACAGTGGGAGCGACTGGCCCAGCAGACGCTGTTCGACGGGATGGAGAGTTGGAGCCCGTGGCTCACCGAGGAGCCGCGCCTGCTGACCGACGTCGTGGCGGAGGTCCACGGTGCGCAGGCGCGCGTGGTCCTCCTCGAGCCCCGCCGCATGCGGGACCGTGCGGCCGATCTGCTGGCCGAGGAGGACGACCTCGCCAAGGCGCTGGCATCCACGTGGGAGCGCGACCCCACCCGCCCGTTCCCTCGTCTGCACGCCGAGGCGTCGCGCCTCCTCGACGCCCACGGCTCCCTGGGCGCCTGGTCGGTGGTGAACACCCCCGACTCGCCCGACTCGCCCGCCATACCGGCGCTGGGCTGGGCGCCGGTCGTGGGCGACGGACACGGCCTCGCCACCCGACTGGCCGAACTGCTGGGTGAGGGTTGGCGGGTGGTCGTGGCCGCCGATGGCGAGGGTTCGGCCACACGCCTCGCCGAGATCCTGCGCGACCAGGGCCTCGACCTGCGCATGGTGCCCACCGACCAGGATCCGCCACGGAGCGGCGGCAGCATCGTCGTCGCCCCACTGCACCGGGGTTGCTCCCTACCGGGCTCCAAGGTCGCCGTGGTGGCCGAGGCCGATCTGACCGGTCGCCGCCGCGCCCACCGCCGCCCTCGACCGGCCCGGCGCGAGGGCACGGGAACCTTCGAGGATCTGAAACCTGGCGACTACGTGGTGCATCACCAGCACGGCGTCGGTCGCTACGAAGGAATGGTCACGCGGTCGATCGGCGGCATCGAACGCGACTACCTGCTACTGGCGTACAAGGGCAACGACCGGTTGTACGTTCCGTCGGACCAGATCGACACCGTACGCCAGTACGTCGGTGGTGAAGCACCCTCGCTGCATCGTCTGGGCGGCAGCGACTTCGCCAAGGCCAAGGCGCGGGTGCGCTCGGCGGTGCAGGAGGTGGCCCAGGAACTGGTGCTGCTGTACCAGCAGCGCATAAATGCCCAAGGGTTCGCCTTCGGGGCCGACACCCCCTGGCAGAGCGAGATGGAACAGGCCTTCGGTTTCGTGGAAACCCCCGACCAGCGGCGCGCGATCGACGAGGTGAAGGCCGATATGGAGCGTCCCTACCCGATGGACCGCCTCGTGTGCGGTGACGTCGGGTTCGGCAAGACCGAGGTGGCCATCCGGGCCGCCTTCAAGGCCATCCAGGACGGCAAGCAGGTGGCGGTGCTCGCTCCCACCACCCTGCTCGCCTCACAGCACGCCAACACCTTCGCCGACCGCTTCGCCGGCTACCCGATCCGTGTCGAGGCGCTCTCGCGCTTCCTCACCGTCGGCCAGGCACGCCAGGTGGTCAACGGTCTCGCCAGCGGCGACGTGGATTGCGTCGTGGGCACGCACCGCCTGCTGTCCGACGGTGTGCGCTTCAAGAATCTCGGTCTGCTGGTGATCGACGAGGAGCAGCGCTTCGGCGTGCAGCACAAGGAGACCATGAAGCGCCTCGCCACCGGGGTGGACGTACTGACCCTGACGGCCACACCCATCCCCCGGACCCTCGAGATGAGCCTGGTCGGCATACGCGACATGTCGCTGCTGCAGACCCCGCCCGCCGACCGCCAGCCGATCCTCACCTACGTGGGCGAGTACGACGAACGGGTGGCAGTGGAGTCGATCCGACGCGAACTGCTGCGCGAGGGCCAGGTGTTCTGGGTGCACCCGCGCGTGGCCTCCATCGAGGCGCGCGCCAACCGCCTGCGCGAACTGGTACCCGAGGCCCGTATCGCCGTCGCCCACGGCCAGATGGACGAGGGCACGCTCGAACAGGTCGTGGTCGACTTCTGGGAGGGCCGCCACGACGTGCTGGTGTGCACCACGATCATCGAGAGCGGTATCGACATGCCCTCGGTCAACACCCTGGTCGTGGAGCGCGCCGATCTGCTCGGCCTCGGGCAGATGCACCAGCTGCGGGGCCGGGTAGGCCGCAGTGGACAGCGCGCCTACGCCTACCTGTTCCACCCCCGTGACCGCACGCTCAGCGAAGACGCCTACGAACGCCTGCGCACCATCGGAGAGACCACCGAGCTGGGCAGTGGCTTCAAGATCGCCATGCGCGACCTGGAGATACGAGGCGCCGGAAACCTGCTGGGCGAGGCGCAGAGCGGACACATCGCGGCGGTCGGCTACGACCTCTACTGCCAGTTGGTCACCGAAGCGGTCGCCGAGATGAAGGGCGAGCCGGTCCGCGAGCCGGCGGAGGTGAAACTCGACGTTCCGACGGACGCCCACCTCCCGGCCGACTACGTACCCAAGGAGGAGTTGCGCCTCGAGGCGTACCGACGCCTGGCGGCCGTGACCACGAATGCCGAGGTCGACGACCTGCGCACCGAGTGGCTGGACCGTTACGGTCCGATTCCGGCACCCGCCGAGGCGCTGCTCATGGTGGGTCGCCTGCGCGCCGAGTGCCATCGCCTCGGCCTGCGAGACCTGACCATCACGTCCTCGCAGGCGCGACTGGCGCCCATCGAGCTGAAGATGAGCGAGGCCATGCGCCTGAAGCGGTTGAGCCGGACCGCCTTGGTGAAGGAAGACCTGCGCCAGCTCGTCGTGCCCATTCCACCAAAGGTCGATGCCGCCACCTATCTGGTGGGCCTGCTCGCCGAACTCATCCCTGCGACGCCCGTACCGACAGCTAGCGTGTGATCCGTGACCCGCCGTCGTTCGACCCTCCGGGCCCTGGTCTGCACGGCCAGCGTGCTGATCATCTCGTCGTGTGCGACGTTCTCGTCCGACGCCGCACGGGTGGGCGATGTGAGCCTCGACGGCGGCGACTTCCAGGAGATGCTCGCCGACCTGGCCGAGAAGCCCGAGTTCGCCGATCTGCTGGTCGGCGAACGGTCGGTAGACGCCGAATTCGCACGCAACCTTCTGAGCGAGTGGATCACGGGACAGGTACTGGCACACGACCTCGCCGACCGCGGGATCGCCATCGGCGACGACGTGAGCCAGACGGTCGAACGCCAGCTCGCCTCGGGGAACGGACCGCTGTGGGAGCAGGTGCCACCAGCCCTCAGGGCGCTGCTCGTCGAGTCGACCGCCGCTCGCCAGGTGTTCGAGAACTCACTGGCCCCCGATCCCGAGGTGTTCCGGGCCGCCTACGAGCAGGGAATCGCCGCCTCGGGCTTCGCCTGCACGCGCCACATTCTCGTCGCCACCGAGGAGGAGGCTGCCGAGGTGGTCGCCGAACTGGAGGCGGGCGCCGACTTCGCCCAGGTGGCCGCCGTCCGCTCGACGGATTCGGGTTCGGCAACCAACGGGGGCATCATCGAACCCGCACCCGGCGAGGCCTGCTTCGATGCCGGCACCTTCGCCCAGAGTCTTGTCCCCGAGTTCGTCGAGGCCGCCTTCGCCGCCACCGTGGGCGTACCCACCGCTCCGGTGCAGAGCCAGTTCGGGTGGCACGTGATCCTGGTCCGCCCCTTCGACGAGGTGGCACAGGTGGTGGCCCAGAGCTCCAGCGGTGCCGAGGTCGAGGCGGCGGCCCGGGTGCTCGTCGACACCGCCGACGTGCACGTGGCAAGCAAGTACGGACGCTTCGATCGCCAGGCGGGCGCTGTCGTTCCCCTGGGGGGTTGACGCCACCATGACGGCGCCGGGCAACCAGCCGCGCCCGCGGGTGGTGGTCGTGGGCCTGGGGCCCGCCGGTGCCGACTTCGTCCCTGCGTCGACCCTGGAGGCGATCGCGGCGTGTGAGCACCGCTATGTGCGCACGCTCGTGCATCCTTCGGCGCATCTGGTGGCCGACGCTCGGTCGTTCGACCCCCTGTACGAGCGCTCGGAACGCTTCGACGAGGTGTACTCGGGCATCGTCGACACCCTGGTGGAGGCGGCGCAGACCCATGGTGAGGTCCTCTACGCCGTTCCCGGCTCACCCCTGGTGCTGGAGCGCTCCGTGGCCATGCTGCGCAGGGACGAGCGCGTGACCACCGTCCTGCATCCGGCTATGTCGTTCCTCGACCTCGTGTGGGCGCGCCTGGGCATCGACCCCGTCGAGGCGGGTGTACGCCTCGTCGACGGGCACCGCTTCGCCGTGGAGGCTGCCGGTGAGCGGGGCCCTCTGCTCGTGGCGCACACCCACGCCAACTGGGTGCTGTCGGACATGAAACTGGCCGTGGACGACGGCCCCCAGGACGACGAGGTGGTGATCCTGCAGCAACTCGGGACGGCCGACGAGCGCATCGTCTCCACCACCTGGTCGGACCTCGACCGAACGGTCGACGCCGACCACCTGACCTCGGTGTACATCCCACGACTGTCCGCACCCGTCGGAGGCGAGTACGTGCGCTTCCACGAGTTGACACGCACCCTGCGGGAGCGTTGCCCCTGGGACCGCGAGCAGACCCACACGTCGCTCGCTCGGTACGTGGTCGAGGAGGCCTACGAGGTGGCGGATGCCCTGGCGGCCGTGGGCGACGACCCCGACACCGTGACCCCCGATGCCGACGATGCGCTCATGTCGGAACTGGGCGATCTGCTGTACCAGGTCGAGCTGCATGCCACGATCGCCGAGCAGCAGGGCCGGTTCACCATGGCCGACGTATGCCGAACGGTCCACGACAAACTGGTACGGCGTCATCCCCACGTGTTCGGCCCCGATGCCGGCGAGCGGACCGCCGAGGAACTGTCGGCGTCATGGGAGGAAGTGAAGGCCAGCGAGCGCGACCTCGGCGCATCGCCTTTCGAAGGGATCCCCCGCTCCATGCCGGCCTTGGCCTACGCCGCCAAGGTGCTCAAGCGGGCCGAGCGCGCCTCGTTGCCCCTGCCCTCGGTCGACGACCTACCCCTGGTGGATCTCGTCACCGCCGATCTGGCCGCCTCGGACCTGACCGTCGACGAGCTGGGTCGCACCCTGCTCGCCATCGTGGCGGCGGCGCGCTCGGCGGGGCAGGACGCCGAGGCGGCCCTTCGCACGGTCGTCGACGAGTACCGCCAACGGGTCGACGCCACCTGAGGCCGGGTAGGTTCGCGGGCCATGAGCGAGATCGCGCACGTGCAGGCCCATGAAATCCTCGACTCTCGGGGAAACCCGACCATCGGTGTGGAGGTGAGCCTCGCCAGCGGTGCACGCGGCTGGGCCGCCGTGCCCTCGGGGGCCTCGACGGGAGAGCACGAGGCGATGGAACTGCGCGACGGCGGTACTCGCTACCTCGGGCGCGGCGTGCGCACGGCCGTCGCCCACGTGAACGGTGAGATCGCCACGCTCCTGCGCGGTCGCAGCGCCTTCGACCAGCGGGGCATCGACCAGGCCATGATCGATGCCGACGGCACCGACAACAAGGCCCGTCTGGGTGCCAACGCCGTGCTGGGGACCAGCCTCGCCGTGGCCCATGCCGCCGCCGCCGAACTGGGCCAGCCCCTGTACCGCTACGTCGGTGGCCTGGACGCGCATGTACTGCCGGTGCCCATGATGAACGTGCTGAACGGTGGGGCGCACGCCGACAACTCCGTGGACTTCCAGGAGTTCATGATCATGCCCGTCGGCGCACCCGGTTTCGCCGAGGCCCTGCGCTGGGGTGTCGAGGTGTACCACACCCTCAAGCGGGTCCTTCACCAACGTGGGCTCTCGACCGCCGTGGGGGACGAAGGCGGTTTCGCCCCCGATCTCGCCAGCAACGAGGACGCCATCGTGCTGCTCGTGCACGCCATCGAGGCGGCGGGCTACCGGCCCGGAACCGACATCGCCCTGGCACTCGACCCGGCGATGAGCGAGTTGTACCGAGCGGGTCGCTACCACCTCACGGGTGAGGGGCGGGAGTTGTCGTCGGCACAACTGGCCGACGAGTGGTCGCGGCTGGTTGCCGCCTATCCGATCGTCTCGCTGGAGGACGGTATGGCCGAGGACGACTGGGACGGTTGGTCGATGTTGTCCGACGCCATCGGCGACCGGGTGCAACTGGTGGGCGACGACCTGTTCGTGACCAACCCGGCACGGCTGCAGCGAGGTATCGAACGCGGGATCGCCAACAGCATCCTGGTGAAGGTCAACCAGATCGGCACGCTGACCGAGACGCTCGCTGCCGTCGACCTGGCGAACCGCCACGGCTACACGGCGGTCATGAGCCATCGCTCCGGTGAGACCGAGGACACGACGATCGCCGATCTGGCGGTGGCGACGGGCTGCGGCCAGATCAAGACCGGTGCACCGGCCCGCAGTGACCGTGTCGCCAAGTACAACCGACTTCTCGGTATCGAGGCACAACTGGGCGAGGCGGCGGCATTTCCCGGCGCGCGCACGTTGGGACCCCGTCGGTGAGGGACAATCGTCGGGTGCCACGCGCCCGGACCCGATCCCGTAAGCGGCGCTCTCCGGCATGGGTGCTGGTCGTCGGCACCCTGACGGTGCTTGCGGCCATGGTGGTGATCGTGGTCGTGCTGCCCTTGCAGACCTGGCGCAACCAGGACGACGAACTGGCGCAGCGCCGCCTGGAACTGGAAACCCTCACCGAGGTGAACACGCGGCTCGAGGCCGAGATCGAGCGCCTGAACACCGATGCCGGGGTGATCGAAGCCGCCCGCAACGAACTGGGTTTCGTGCAGCGCGGTGAGCGCCGCCTGTCGCTCGTCGAGCGAACGCCACTGGGTGACGAACTCCCCGACCAGTGGCCCTCGTCCCTGGTCGACGCCATCCTGGATGCCCGCGCCGCCCACGCTGCCGTGGCGGCCCTGGAGGCCGCCCGCAGGTTGGGTATCAACGGTGACGCACCGGCTGGCTAGTGTCTGGCCAACTCAGTCCTTTGTCTCAGGGGGTTTCACATGCCCGGCAGCATTCTCGGTAACCGAGTTCTCCGCAAGGAAGACCCGAAGTTCCTGACAACCGGTGGCGTCTACGTCGACGACCTGCTCGACGAGCCCCTGCTGGCCGGCGCTTACCACGTGACGTATGTGCGCTCCACCGTCGCCCATGGGCGCATCACCGACATCGATGTGAGCGATGCCCTGGCCATGCCGGGCGTCGTAGCCATCTTCACCGCCGCCGACCTCGGCCTCGAGCCCCTGCCGGCGGCCTTCAACCCCACGGTCGCCCGCACCCTGCTGGCCAGCGACAAGGTTCGCTACGTGGGCGAGCCCATCGCCGCCGTCATCACGGAGCACCGTGACCAGGGAGAGGACGCCGCCGAAGCGGTGATCGTCGACTACGAGGTGCTCGAGGCCCTGATCGACATGGAGGCCGCTGCCGCTTCGAGCACGCTGCTCTACGACGCCGCCGGCTCGAACGTGGTGTTCGACTCCACCGCACTGGGAATGCCCGACATGACCGGCGACGCCCTGTTCGCCGACTGCGAGGTCGTGGTCAAGGGCCGCTTCGTCAACCAGCGGGTGGCCCCCTGCCCCCTCGAGGTCCGCGGGTCGGCAGCGGCCTGGGTGGACGGGCGCCTGTACCAGTGGCTCTCCACCCAGCATGCCCAGGGTGCCCGCGACGCCATCGTGGCCAGCAACGGTCTCGAAGCCGGTCAGGTCCGCCTCCTCACCCCCGATGTCGGCGGCGGCTTCGGCGCAAAGATCGTCCCCGGCCCCGAGGAGATCCTGCTCGGCCGCATGTCCAAGGAACTGGGCCGCCCCCTGCGCTGGCGCGAAACCCGAAGCGAGTCGATGGTGGGTCTCGGTCACGGCCGTGGCCAGATCCAGTACGTGACCATCGGAGGCACCCGTGGGGGCAAGGTCACCACGTATGCGCTGCAGGTGTTCCAGGACTCGGGGTCCTATGCCGACATGGGGACCATCCTGGCCCCGTTCATGACCCGGCCCATGGCGTCGGGCGTGTACGACATCCCGGTCATCGAGTGCCGCACCACGTCGGTGGTCACGAACACCACGGCGACCACCGCCTACCGGGGCGCTGGACGGCCCGAGGCCACGGCCGCCATCGAGCGGGCCATGGACATGTTCGCGGCCGAGATCGGCATGGACCCGGCCGAGGTCCGTCGGATCAACCTGATCAAGCCCTTCTCCGAGCCGCACACCACCTCCATCGGACAGACCTACGACGTGGGCAACTACGAGGAGTCGCTGAACCGGGTGCTGGCGGCGGTCGACTACCCGGCGTTGCGTGCCGAGCAGGCGGCGCGACGCGCCTCGGGTGACGTGAAGCAGTTGGGTATCGGCGTCAGCGTGTACGTCGAGATCACCGGCGGCGTGCCCCCCATGGGCGAGGAAGCCAAGATCGAGGTGCTGCCCAGCGGTCGCGCCATCGTCTACACCGGCACGTCCCCCCACGGCCAGGGCCACCTCACCTCGTGGTCCATGATCGCCAGCTCCGAAACCGGTATCCCCATGGACCAGATCGACCTCGTCTGGGGCGACACCGATCTGGTGCCCGTGGGCGGTGGCACCATGGGTTCCCGTTCGCTGCAGCAGGGTGGCGCCGCCGTGCAGAAGGCAGCGATCGAGCTGGTCGACCAGGCGAAGAAGTTCGCCGCCCGACTGCTCGAGGCCGACGAGGCCGACGTGGTCCTCGACATCGATCGCGGCGTGTTCCACGTGGCCGGCACACCGGCGGTCACCGCCACCTGGTCGGACTGTGCCGGCGCCGCAGCGAGCGACGGCGGCCTGGTGCACGCCACCACTTTCAGCGCCGCCAGCGCCACCTTCCCCTTCGGGGCTCACGTGGCCGTGGTCGAAGTCGACACCGAGACCGGCAAGGTCCGCCACCTCCGTCACGTCGCCTGCGACGATGCCGGTCGGGTGCTGAACCCGTTGTTGCTCGAGGGCCAGATCCACGGTGGCGTCGCCCAGGGCACCGCCCAGGCACTGCTCGAGGAAGTCCGCTACGACGCCGACGGGAACCCCATCACGTCCAATCTGGCCGACTATGCGTTCATCTCTGCGGCCGAACTGCCCAGTTTCGAGGTGATCCACATGGAGACACCCACCCCGGTCAATCCGTTGGGCGCCAAGGGCATCGGCGAGTCCGGCACGATCGGTTCCACACCGGCGGTGCAGTCGGCCGTCGTCGACGCCCTGGGCCACCTCGGCGTGCGTCACGTCGACATGCCGGCCACCGCCGAGCGCGTGTGGCAGGCCATCCAGGCCGCGAAGGGCTGATCAACGCCTCATGACCACGGACCAACCGATCGTCGCCGAAGGCCTCGTTCGCACCTTCGGCGACGTGAGGGCGGTCGATGGTATCGACCTCGTCGTCGAGTCCGGGGAGATCTTCGGTCTCCTCGGCCCCAACGGCGCAGGCAAGAGCACCATCGTTCGCATGCTGACCACCCTGCTACGGCCCACGTCGGGTTCGGCGAAGGTGGCGGGCTTCGACGTGGTCCGCCAGGCCGACGACGTACGCCGCCGTATCGGAGTGGCCCTGCAGGATGCGGCCATCGATCCGTTGATGACGGGTATGGAACTGCTGGCGCTCCAGGCGGTGCTGTACGGAATCAGCCCGGCACGGGTGCGCCCCCGAGCGGAGGAACTGCTCGAACGGGTCGGCCTCACCGCCGCTGCCGACCGTCGCGTCGGAACGTACTCGGGTGGGATGCGACGCCGACTCGATCTGGCGTTGTCGCTGATCCACCAACCCACCGTGCTGTTCCTCGACGAGCCCACAACCGGCTTGGACCCCATGAGTCGGATCACCCTGTGGGAAGAGGTACGCCGACTCAATCGCGAGGGCACCACCGTGCTGCTCACCACGCAGTACCTGGAGGAGGCCGACCAACTGGCCGACCGGGTGGCCATCGTGGACCACGGTCGCATCGTGCGCCAGGGCGCACCCCGTGACCTCAAGGCGGCCGTCGGCGCCCCCACCCTGCTCGTCACCGTCGAGTCGGTCCACCTCGAGGAGGCCCGCGCGGTGATGTCGACCTTCGGCGAACTGCGACCCACCCCGGAGGGAACACTGGGTGTGGGCCTGCAGTCGGGCGCCGAGGCGGTGCCCGACGTGATCCGGGCACTCGATACCCGTGGCATCGCCGTTCGCCACCTGGAACTCAACGCCCCCAGCCTCGACGACGTGTTCGCCGAGGCCACCGGCCATCGCCTCGAGGGCGCCACGTGAGTGGTGGCACCGCGCTGCGCCAGGTGCGAGCGATGTCGTGGCGCTCGGTGCTGGCGATCGCACGGCAACCGGCCCTCGTGGTGCCTTCGCTGGTCTTTCCTCTGTTCTTCGCCTCCCTGGGGACCTCCTCGTTCAGCCGCGCCACGTCGCTGCCCGGCTTCCCCGAGGTGGACTCGTTCCTCGACTTCTCGCTGGCGGGAACCATCGTGCAGGGGGTGCTGTTCGGGTCCACCGTGGGCGCGACGGCCCTGGCCACCGATATCCAGACCGGTTTCTTCGACCGACTCCTCGCCTCGCCGGTGTCGCGACTCAGCGTGTTGCTCGGCCGACTGGCGGGTGCCAGCGCCTTCGGCGCCGCCCAGGCCGCCCTGTTCACCCTGCTCCTGCTGCCCTTCGGCGTGACCGTTCACGCAGGCGTGGGAGGCTTTGCCGTGATCGTGCTCAGCGGAGCCCTGATCGGACTGGCCTTCGGTGCGCTCATGGCCGCGATGGCTCTTCGCACCGGCTCGGCCGAGGCCGTTCAGGGTGCGTTTCCCCTGTTGTTCATCGTGCTGTTCTTCTCGAGTGCGTTCTTCCCCCGTCAGACCATGTCGGGGGTGTACGGGGGTATCGCCGACGCCAACCCGGTGTCCTACCTGGTGGAGGGCATACGGGCACTGATCGTCGAGGGCTTCGGCGCACGCGCCGTGGCCGAGGCGTTGGGAATCCCGGCTGCGATCGCCTGCGGAACGCTGTGGCTGAGCATCGTCGCCCTCAGAGCCCGGGTGCGAGCCGCATGAACGCCACCGCGCGTGTGGCGGGTGCGCTGGCGGTGCGAAACCTGCGCAACATCCGTCGGATCCCGGCCGCCTTCTTCCCCGCCCTGTTGATGCCGATCTTCCAGATGATCGCCTTCTCGGGAACCTTCTACGCCGTCACGCGCATACCGGGCTTCCCCACCGACCGGTCGATCAACTGGTTCCTCCCACTCGGCGTGTGCATGGGTTCGGCCTTCAGCGGAATCGGTATCGGCTTCTCGGCGATCCGCGATATCGAGACGGGGTTCTACGACCGCCTCCGCATGACCCCCTCACCTCGGGCCGCGCTGCTGCTGGGGCCGCTGATCTCGGCCTGGGTGCGAACGCTGATCGTGATCGCCACCGTGGTGGCGATCGGGCTGATGGCCGGGGCACGCCCGGCTTCGGGCGTGTGGGCGATCATCCCCCTCCTGATCGCCGGGCTGGCACTGTCCACGGTGGGTGTGGGCTGGGCCCTGGGTCTCGCCTTCCGGTTCCGGGACATGCGAGGCGCCGCCATCATGCAGTTGTCGGTCTTCGTGACCCTGTTCCTGACATCGGCGCAGACACCGCTGGACGTCATGCAGGGGTGGCTGCGGCAGGTGGCCCGGCTGAACCCGTTCACCTATGTGCTCGACCTGTCTCGCCAGGGTTTCCTCGAGGGTCTCGCCTGGGACACCACGCTGGCGGGGGTCGCTGCTGCGACTCCCGTCGCCGCCGCCACCCTGACCTTCGCCTGGCGCGGTCTGGCTCACCTCGACCGCTGAGCGGTTTCAGCCCACCACGGTCACGCCTGCGGGCAGGTCGGCCAGCACGGCATCGCTGACGAGGCACCGTTCGAGATGCAGGGTCGACGAGATTCGCACCACCCGCTTGGGCTCGTACAGTCCCCGACCGCACATGGTGAGCGCCGCCCTGATGCACGCCGTCACATCGGGTAGGACCATGGGCAGGCGAGCACGACGCATACCCGAAGGCCCCGCCGTGAAGCAGTTCAGGTAGGTGGCCTCCCAGTCGATGCGGTTCGCGACCTCGGCGGGGATGAAGTCGGCGAAACCGATTCCCAGCACGTTGCCTCCCGTCACATCGGTCAGGCTCGCCAACACGATGGCACTGACGTCCGGCTCGTCGAGGTCGTCGAGTCCGGGCACCCAGAAGCGTCCGGTGACGTTGGGATCCATCGTGGTTCCCGAGATGTCCTTGCCCCCGCGGTCGACGATCAGCACGTCGATCCGCCCGAAGGGAAGTGCGGGCACCATGGCCCGCGCACGGTCGGTGAGCGCCGCCTCGGCGGGTCCGCCCACCTCGTCACGGGAGAGAGCGGCCACCTCGACCACCTCACCGGACGCAGCCTCGATGGTGCCCACCCCACCGAGCAGACGACCCGAGGCGCGCAGGGCGTCGACACCGTCGAGCAGACGGTGGCGCATCTCGACCGGCCCACAACGGTGGATCTGTGCGGCGCCGGGCTGTTTCCCGAAGCCGACCACGGCCATCTTTGTGCACCCGCTCTCGACGGGACCCCTGAAGCAGGTATGGGGCTTGATCCGGTTGACGGGCAGGATCGCATCGGCAACGGCGGCATGGCGGTCCAGGTAAAGCGGCATACCCGACGCCGTGCGGGCCACCTCGACCACCTCCATCGTCGAGCGGATCTCGGCCCCGACGGTCTGCGCCGTGACCCCGAGTGACGCCAACATGGCCTGTTGTCCTTCGGCCGTGCCTCCGCCGTGGCTGCCCATGGCCGGCACCACGAACGGCTGCGCTCCCAGCGCGCGCAGGCCGCCGACCACACCGCGCAGCAGCGCCACGCGCTGGCTGAGGCCACGCGAACCCGCTCCCACGGCCACGGTCATACCGGGTTGCACCGCCCCGGCCAGTCGGGCCGCCACCTGAGCGGCCGCCGCTGTCTCGACGTCGCCCACGGGCTCGGGATGCGGCACGTCGAGCGCCACCTCGGTGAGGTGAGGAACCACCACCTCGGGGGGAATCGGTAGTTCCACCCCTCGCGACAACTGCGTCCACGGATTCACGTCACGCTGCACCGTGGCATGTTGACACGATGGGCATGTCGATCATGTGGCACCCGTGCCACCAAGCGCTACGGTGAGGAACGTGGTGGTCCAACCGATCTGCGAGACCGACCCCGGTGTGGTGACGCTCAGCCGGGCCGACGTGGCGATGCGCCGCTTGCTGAAGATCAGCGGTGATCCCGGTGGCGTCACGGCGGCCGATGCCCGAGCGGCGTTCCGCACCTCATTGCTCGTCTCGACCATTCGATGCCTGCTCACGTACATCGTGCTGCCGTTCGTGATCCCCGCCATCGGCCTGGCGACGGGTGTCGGTCCGGTGATCAGCCTGGCGATCGCCGGAGTGGCGTTGTTCTTCCTCGTGGGCAGCATGCGACGGTTCTGGCGGGTGCACCATCGCAAGCGCTGGCACTACACGAGTCTGGCGTTGGTGGTGGGCGCGCTGTTGGTCGTGGGCAGCGCGTTCGACGTGGTCAACCTGGTGTCGTGACCTGCCTGCGGACAGCGGCGTTCCGCGGAGGCCTCGCCATGGTGCATGATGGAGGGAAAGGGTCGCAGTAGGGGCGGCCCGCTCGAAGGGGGTCCCACCGTGCAGATCAGCGTGAAGGTCAACGGCACCGAGCATGTGAGCGACGTCGAGCCGCGCACCCTGCTGGTGCACTACGTCCGTGAGCAACTGGGGCTGACCGGCACCAACATCGGCTGCGACACGTCCTCGTGCGGCGCCTGCACGCTGCACGTCAACGGCGAAGCCGCGAAGAGTTGCACCATGCTCGCCGTGCAGGCCGACGGCTGCAGTGTCAGCACCATCGAGGGCCTCGCCTCCAACGGCGAGATGCACCCGATGCAGAAGGCCTTCATGGAGCAGCACGGCCTGCAGTGTGGGTACTGCACGCCGGGCATGGTGATGGCCGCCATCAGCCTGCTGGAAGAGAACCCGAATCCGACCGAGGCCGACGTGCGCCTGGGTCTGGAGGGCAACCTCTGCCGCTGCACGGGCTACCACAACATCGTGGCCGCCGTCATGGCGGCCGCATCGGCCTGAGGCCGACGGGACCGCACCGACCATCGACATCAACTGACGCGATCGACGCCGCTGGGGGGCACGTCATGACTGTTCTCGACCAACCGACCGGGGTGATCGGCACACGCCGACTCCGCCGGGAAGACCCGGCACTGCTCACCGGCGAGGCCCGGTACACCAACGACCTGGTGATACCCGGGGCCTTGCACCTGGCCCTGGTACGCAGTCCGTACGCCCACGCCCGCATCCGTTCGGTCGACGTGTCGCGGGCCCTGACCATGCCGGGAGTGGTCGCCGCCTACGGCGGTGCCGACCTCACCGCCCTGTGGGCGGGGCCCATGCCCTGCGCGTGGCCCGTCACCGCCGACATGAAGAATCCGACCCACCATCCGGTGGCAGTCGACAAGGCCTGCTACGTCGGCGACGCCGTGGCCGTCGTGCTGGCCACCAGTGATGCCGCCGCCCGCGACGCCGTCGAGGCGGTGAGCGTCGACTACGAACCCCTGCCCGCCGTCACCGATCTGGAGGACGCGCTGTCGGACCGGGTGGTGGTGCACGAGGACCTGGGCACCAACCGCTCCTACACCTGGGACCTCAAGGTGGGCGAGGACGCCGTGGCTGCGGCCTTCGCCTCGGCGGCCTACACGGTGTCGGAGCGCTACGTGCAGCAACGGCTCATCCCCATGGCCATGGAGCCACGGGCGGTGGCGGCGGTGCCCCAGCCCTTCGGCGGCGACGTGACGCTGTACTCGGCCACCCAGGTGCCCCACATCCTCAAGGTCATGGTGGCCCTGACCCTGGGCATCCCCGAGCATCAGGTGCGGGTGGTTGCGCCCAGCGTGGGCGGCGGCTTCGGCTCGAAGCTGAACGTGTATGCGGAGGAGCTGCTGTGCGTAGCGCTCAGCCGCAAGCACGGGGTGCCGGTGCGCTGGGCCGAGGAGCGCACCGAGAACACCCAGGCAACCATTCACGGCCGCGGCCAGATCCAGCACATCGACCTCGCCGCCGATGCCGACGGACGCCTGACGGCGGTGCGGGTGCGCCTGCTGGCCGACATGGGCGCCTACCTGCAGCTGGTGACCCCCGGCATCCCACTGCTGGGTGCGTTCCTGTACGCCGGCGTGTACGACCTGCCCGCCGCCTACGACTTCAGTTGCACGGCGGTGTTCACCACCATGACGCCCACGGACGCCTACCGCGGCGCTGGGCGACCCGAGGCCACCTACGCCATCGAGCGGGCCATGGACGCGCTGGCCAAGAAGATGGGCGTCGACCCACTGGAGTTGCGCAAGCGGAACTACATCAGGGCCGACCAGTTCCCGTACACGGCGTTCTCAGGGCTCACCTACGACTCGGGGGACCACCTGACAGCAGCCGAACTGGCCGCCCGTCTGGTCGACTACGAAGGCCTGCGGGCCCGGCAGCGCACGCAGAACGCCCCGGGCTCGACCAAGCGCCTCGGTGTGGGGATTTCGTCGTACTTCGAGATGTGCGGCCTGGCGCCATCGCGTGTCCTGGCGTCGCTGAACTACGGCGCCGGCGGCTGGGAGGCCGCCACCGTGCGGGTGCTTCCCACCAACAAGATCCAGGTGGTCACCGGTGCCAGTCCCCATGGCCAGGGTCACGAGACCTCGTGGTCCATGATCGTGGCCGATCGGCTGGGCGTGAGTCCCGACGACGTCGACGTTCTGCACAGCGACACCGCCATCAGCCCGTTGGGCCTGGACACGTACGGTTCGCGCAGCCTGGTGGTGGGCGGAGTCGCCATCACGCTGGCCTGCGACAAGGTGATCGACAAGGCGAAGAAGATCGCCGCCCACCAGCTCGAATGCGCCGAGGACGACCTCGAGTTCGCCCACGGCACGTTCACGGTGGTCGGTAGCCCCGACCGGGCGATGCCCCTGGCCGCCGTGGCGTTCGAGGCCTTCACGGCCCACAACCTGCCCGATGGCCTGGAACCGAACCTCGAGGCCCATGTCACCTACGACCCGCCGAACTTCTCGTGGCCCTTCGGGACACACATGTGCGTGGTCGAGATCGATACCGAAACCGGCCAGGTGGACCTGCTGCAGTATGTCGCCGTCGACGACTGCGGCAATCAGATCAACCCGTTGATCGTGGAGGGCCAGGTGCACGGTGGTGTGGTGCAGGGCATCGCCCAGGCACTGTTCGAGGAGGCCGTCTACGACGACGACGGCAACCTGCGCACCACCACCCTGGCCGACTACCTGGTGCCGTCGGCAGCCGACGTGCCGCCCATCACCACGGCCCACACGATCACGCCCTCGCCGACCAACTCGCTCGGCGTGAAGGGCATCGGTGAGGCCGGCACCATCGGCGCCGCTCCGGCGGTCATGAACGCCATCGTCGACGCCCTGTCGGGCCTGGGTGTGCACGACCTGCCGATGCCAGCTTCACCCCAGACCGTCTGGGCCGCACTACAGTCCGCTCGTTCCACCTCCGGAGGTGTCCAGTGATCCCCGCAGCATTCGACTACAAGCGTGCCTCCTCGGCAGCCGAGGCCATCGCCCTGGTGGGCGAGTATGGCGACGACGCCAAGTTCCTGGCCGGCGGGCACAGCCTGCTGCCGCTCATGAAACTGCGTCTGGCGCAGCCGTCGGTGCTGGTCGACATCGGCCGGGTGAGCGATCTGTCGTACATCCGGGATGCCGGCGACCACATCGCCATCGGTGCGCTCACGCGTCACATGGACGTCGAGAAGTCGCCGTTGCTGGCCCAGCACAATCCGCTGCTCGCTCACGCTGCGGGCCACGTCGGCGACCCGCAGGTGCGGCATCGGGGCACCATCGGCGGCTCGATCGCCCACGCCGACCCCGCCTCCGACCTGCCCGCCACCACGTTGGCGCTGGGTGCCACCTACGTGGTGCAGGGGCCCGGCGGAACCCGGGAGATCCCGGCCAGCCAGTTCTACCGCGGCTTCCTCGAGTCGGCGCTGAGCCCCGACGAGATGCTCACCGAGATCCGGGTGCCCAAGTTGGGCGGTGCAGGGTGGGGCTTCCAGAAGTTCAACCGGCGCGCCCAGGACTGGGCGATCGTCGGTGTGGCGGCGTGGCGTTCGAACGGATCGTCGGGCGTGGCTCTGGTGAACATGGGCTCCACGCCCATCCTGGCCACCAGCGTGTCGAGCGCTCTGGCGTCGGGTGCTTCGGTCGCCGAGGCGGCCGAACTGGCCGTGGCCGAGGCCGAACCGCAGGCCGACCTCAACGCCAGCGTCGAGTACCGCACGCATCTGGCCAGGGTGCTGGTGCGCCGGGCACTCGAAGCCGCTTCGGGCTCCTGAGCACCGACCCCCACCCGGCGGTGGCGCCTCGCCGCATCGTCTCGTTGGTGCCCTCGGCCACCGAGATCGCCTTCGCTCTGGGTCTGGGCGAGCAGATCGTCGGAGTGACCTTCGAATGCGACGAACCCGTGCACGCTCGCCACGGGCGCCAGATCGTGGTGGGCGGGTTGGACACCCATGGCCTGACGCCCGACGCGATCGACGCCCTGGTGCGGTCCCGCCTGGAAGCCGGTGAGCAGCTGTACGACCTGTCGCTCGACGCCCTGCGCCGCTGCGAGCCCGATCTGATCCTCACTCAGGACCTGTGCCGGGTGTGCGCCCTGCCATCGGGGGACGTCGATGCCGCCGTGGCGCATCTGGGGTGTACCGCCCACGTGGTGACCCTCGATCCCCATGACCTCGACGGGGTGCTCGACTCGATCGTGGCGGTGGGACGAGCCGCCGGTGCGCAGCAGCGGGCAGAGGACCTGGTGGCGTCGCTCCGGAAGCGGTTGGACCGGGTGGCGGCGCTGGTCGAGGGACGGCCTCGGCCTCGGGTGTTCGTGCTCGAGTGGACCGACCCTCCCTTCGCCGCAGGCCACTGGGTGCCCGAACTGGTGAGGGCGGCCGGTGGCGAGGCCGTGCTGGCACACGCCGGGGGACGCAGTGCGCCGACCACCTGGGATGCCGTCGCAGCAGCGGAACCCGAGGTGATCCTGGTGGCGCCCTGCGGCTTCGATCTGAACGGGGCCAGCGAACAGGCCCTCGCCGTCGCCGACCACCTGCCGATCGGGGTACCGGTCTGGGCGCTCGATGCCAACGGCGTGGTCGTGCGCCCCGGACCACGTCTGGTCGACGGGGTCGAGACGATCGCCGGGATCCTGCACCCCGGAGCCGCATGGCCGTCCGACCCCGATCTGACCGCTGCTCGTCGTCTATGAACGAAGAACCACACCCAACACGGGAGACCACCATGGACACCTTCGCATCGGGACTGCGCTTCGGCATCTTCATGCCGCCCATGCACCTCACCGGGGTGAACCCCACCCTCGCCCTGCACCGCGACCTGAAGCTGATCGAGCATCTCGACGATCTGGGCTACGCCGAGGCGTGGATCGGTGAGCACCATTCGGCGGGCAGCGAACTCATCGCATCGCCCGAGGTGTTCATCGCGGCAGCTGCCGAGCGCACCAAGCACATCAAGTTGGGCACCGGGGTGAGTTCGCTCCCCTACCACCACCCGTTCATGCTCGCCGACCGCATCGTCATGCTCGACCACCTGACACGCGGCCGCATGATGTTCGGGGCCGGCCCCGGCCAGCTGACCTCCGATGCCGCCATGTTGGGTATCGACCCCATGACGCAGCGCCCCCGCATGGAGGAGGCGCTGGACGTGATCATCCGACTGTTCCGTGGCGAAACCGTCACCAAGGAGACCGACTGGTTCACCTGCCGCGACGCCGTGCTGCAGATGAAGCCGTACAGCAACTTCGACATCGCCATCGCATCGTCGGTGTCGCCGTCGGGCTCCAAACTCGCCGGGCGCTACGGGGCCGGCCTGTTGTCGATCGCTGCGACCGAGCCGGCGGCGTTCGGGGTACTCGACTACAACCTCAGGGTCTGGGAGGAGGAGGCGGCACTGCACGGGCACACGGTCGACCGGTCCAAGGCCCGGCTGATGGGGCCGATGCACATCGCCGAAACCTACGAGCAGGCCAAGACCAACTGCCGCTACGGCCTGCAGTGGGTGTTCGAGTACCTGAGCCACATCATCCCGTTGGGCGATCCCAACTCGCCGCCTCCCCCCACCGACTTCGACGAGTACGTCGACTACGCCAACGAGAGCGGCCGCATGGTGATCGGCACCCCCGACATGGCGATCGCCCAGATCGAGCGACTGCTCGACAAGACCGGTGGCTTCGGCTGCTATCTGTTCCTGGGCGCCGACCTCGCCGACTGGCACCCGACACTGCGCAGTTACGAGTTGTTCGCCGACAAGGTGATGCCGCACTTCACCGGGCAGTTGGCGAGGCCACAGGCATGCTACGACCGGATCGTGGCGGCGGGCAGTCGATGGGTGGACGCCACCCTGGGCGCACAGTTGACGGCCATCGCCGACTACGAGCAGCAACGGTCCACCCGCCAGGCCGGCTGACCGGCCCCGGCGCCCCTACTGAAGGCCGAGGTAGGTGCCGCCGTCCACCGGTAGGTGAGCGCCGGTGATGAAGCGGGCGGCCTCGCTGCACAGGAACGCTGTCACCCTGCCGAAATCCTCGGGGTCACCCAGCACGCCAGCAGGGATGTTCTTGGCCAGGACTTCGGGCACGGCGCCGCCGTAGAGGCCCGTCACGCGGTCGGTCGTGTGCAGACCGGGCTGCACCGAGTTCACGGTCACACCGTCCCGAGCCACCTCGAGGGCCAGGGTCTTCAGGAAGCCGGTCACACCGGCCCGTGCGGTGTTGGACAGGATGAGCGTGGCGATGGGCTGGCGCACCGAGACCGACGTGATGGCCACCACACGGCCCCACCCCCGCTCCTGCATCGCCGGTACCGCCGCCTTGCACATGCCCACGACGGACAGCAGGCTCAGGTCGAGGGCGGTCTCGTAGGCCTCCACCGCCGTCGAGGCGAACGTGCCCGGAGGCGGGCCTCCGGCGTTGGGCACCAGGATGTCCACGCCCCCCAGGGCCTCGTTGGCCTGGGCAACGAACCGGGCACCGCCCGCGGCATCGGAGACATCGCACACCAACGGCACGCAACCGTGGCCGATGGAGCCGGCCGCCGCCTCCACCCGGGCCCGGTCGCGCCCGCAGATGGCCACGTGCGCCCCGGCCTGCGCCAAGGCCCTGGCCGTTCCCAGCCCCAACCCGGCCGACGCTCCCGCCACCGCTGCCCGACGCCCCGTGATACCCAAGTCCATGGTGCCGCACGCTAGTACCGCCGGGTTCCCGGGTAACCTCGAAGCGCACGACGGAACCCGGTGACTTCCATGGACGACGATCACGTCGACAGACGACATCTCGACGCCATCGCCGACGCCGACCCCTACCCGTACTGGTACGACGACGCCGACGAGCCCGAGTCGAACCCCACCCTGGTGCGCACCGAGTCCTGCGACCTGTGCATCGTGGGCGGCGGCTACACGGGCCTGTGGACCGCCATCATCGCCAAGGAGCGCGACCCATCCCGCGACGTCGTGCTGATCGAGGCCCACGAGATCGGTTCGGCCGCCAGTGGCCGCAACGGGGGCTTCATGGACGCCAGCCTCACCCACGGCATTGCCAACGGTATGAGCCGCTACCCCGACGAGATACACGTGCTGGAGGACCTCGGACTCGACAACCTGAACCAGATCGAAGCAGCCATCGAGCGCTACGGCATCGACTGCGACTACGAGCGCACCGGTGCCATCGACGTCGCCACCACGAAGTCGCCCGCCAGTTACGTCGAAGAACTGCGCGAGGAATACGGCCAGATGCGCACCCTGGGGGAACGGGTGGTCTGGCTGGACCGCGACGAGATGCGGGCCGAGATCCACTCGCCGCTGTACGCCGCCGGACTCTGGCGCACCAACCGCGCCGCCCTGGTCGACCCCGCACGTCTGGTGTGGGGCCTGAAGGCAGCGGCCGAATCGCTCGGCGTGCGGATCTACGAGGACACCAAGGCCACCGAGATCGAACGGGACGGCGTGGGCGTGCTGGTGACCACGCCCCTGGGCCGTGTGCGGGCGGGCAAGGTGGCGCTGGCGACCAACGCCTTCCCACCCCTGCTGCGACGGCTGAGGCACTACATCGTGCCCGTGTACGACTACGCCCTGGTGACCGAACCCCTGACCCCTGAACAGCGGGCCAGCATCGGCTGGGAACGCCGCCAGGGGCTGAGCGACATCCCGAACCAGTTCCACTACTACCGCCTCACCGCCGATGACCGCATCCTGTGGGGCGGCTACGACGCCATGTACTTCTGGGGCGGCAAGGTGAGCCCGGAGCTGGAGTCGAGGCCCGAGACGTGGGCGAAGTTGTCCCAACACTTCTTCGAGGCCTTCCCGCAGCTGGAAGACATCCGTTTCAGCCACACGTGGGGTGGCGCGATCGATACCTGCAGCCGCTTCAGCGTGTTCTGGGGCCAGGCCATGGGGGGCCGTCTGGCGTACGCCGTGGGATACACCGGCCTGGGCACCGCAGCCTCCCGCTTCGGGGGCGAGGTGATGCTCGATCTGCTCGACGGGCGCCGCTCGAAGGCCACCCAGACCGAGTTCGTACGCGACAAGCCGCTGCCCTTCCCACCCGAGCCGTTCAAGTTCCTGTCGATCAAGGCCACGCGGTGGTCACTGGAGCGCGAGGACCGGACCGGCAAGCGCAACCGGTGGCTGCGCACTCTCGACCGGATGGGCCTGGGGTTCGACAGTTGACCGTCGCCTCCCTGCTCGAACGGATTCGGCCCGATACCGACCTGATCGTTCCCCTGGCCAATGGCGAACCCACCACGCTGCTCGATGCCGTCGAGGCCCAGGCGGAGCACCTGCGCGGTGTGAGGGTGCACCAGATGCACGCGTTACACGAGCGACCGATGATGGACGGTCGTCACGGCGACCGGTTGCGACACGTGTCGTACTTCCTCTCCCACGTCACCCGACCCCACTTCACCCGCGGCACGATCGATCTGGTGCCCAACCACTTCAGCGAGGTCTACGACCTGATGGTTCGCCGCAGCCGGCACCCGCTGGTGCTCGCCTGCGTGTCGCCGCCTGACCGCCACGGCAACTACAGCCTGGGGGTGTCGGCCGACTACACGGCGAGCTTCATCGGCAGGGCACCGTTCTTCGTCCAGGTGAACGAGCACATGCCGCGCACCTTCGGCCGCAACCAGATCCACGTGTCGCAGGTGGTCGGCTCGGTGACCTCGGCCGTGCCCCTGGTGGATGTGCCCCCGGTGGAGCCCGACGAGGTCGATACCCGGATAGGGGCCTTCGTCGCCGAGCGCATCCCCCACGGCGCCACCCTGCAGACCGGTATCGGAGCCATCCCCAACGCCGTGCTGACCCACCTGCGCGATCACCGCGACCTGGGTGTGCACACCGAACTGCTGTCGGACGGGATCATCGACCTGGTGGAGTGCGGTGCGGTGAACGGCGTGGTCAAGCGCAACAACCGGACCAAGGTCATCGGCGCCTTCGCACTCGGAACCCGGCGTCTACACGAGTTCCTGCACGACAACGGCGGCGTCGAGTTGTGGCCGGTCCGCTATGTGAACGACCCCCGGCGCATCGCCACCGAGCCCGGCTTCGTGTCGATCAACGCCACCCTGAGCGTGGACTTCCTGGGCCAGTGCGCGTCCGAGACCATCGGCGGGCGGTACTGGTCGTCGTCGGGGGGCCAGGCCGACTTCGCCCGGGGCGCCATGTACAGCGAGGGGGGTCAGGGGTTCGTCGTCCTGCGCTCGACCGCCCAACACGGCACCGTGTCGCGCATCGTGCCCCAACTGGGCGCCGGCGAAGTGGTGACCACACCCAAGAACACGGTGGACCACGTGGTCACCGAGTACGGCGTCGCCGAACTGCGGGGCCGCACGGTCGCCGAACGCACTCGGGCGCTGATCGCCGTCGCACACCCGGCCTTCCGCGACGAACTCTCCGCCGCTGCACGCCGGTTGGGCTACCTGACGGCGTAGCGCACCAGGGCCACCGTCGAGCGCGGCGCCACGGTGTACCGCCCGCCAACGACCGGTTCGCCGCCACCGGGGAGCGCGATCTCGGTCGGCGACGGCAGCGACGTGTCGAGGATGCGCCACCACCGGCCGTCGTCGGGAACGTCGGCCTCGAGCGGCTGCCACCACGTGTTGGACACGACATAGAGGTCGTTGACGAACTCGGCCTCATGGGGGCGGGAACGCAGCCACCACGCCACCGACCGCGACTCGTGCCGGTCGTCGAGGTGGCCGTGCACGCCGTGCCACGAGACGTCCCCGTCCCAACCGCTGGCACGTCCGATCGCCGGAACGGCCCGACGCCAGGCCACGAGTTGCTGCACGAAGCGACGCAGATCGCCCCACCGTGCGGCCCGTTCGGGGTCGTGCCACACCATGGGCCCGTCCTGGTTGTAGGGGTTGTTGTTCCCGTGCTGCGTGCGGGCGGTCTCGTCACCCGCCGACACCATCGGTGTGCCGTTCGACCACAGCAACAACACGAGGGCGTTGCGCATCTGCCGAGCCCGAAGCGCCATGACCTCCGGGGGCGTGCCCTCGTCGCCGTCCCAACCGCAGCCCCATGAGCGGTTGTCGTGCGCCCCGTCGGTGTTGGCATGCCCGTTGGCCTCGTTGCGCTTGTGGTCGTACGCCACCAGGTCGTACAGGGTGAAACCGTCGTGGGCGGTCACGAAGTTCACGCTGCGGTGCAGGCCGCCGACCGCCAGGTCGGAGCCGAAGATCTCCCGACTTCCGCTGAGGCGCCGCATGACGAGGGGCACCATGCCCGGCTCACCGCGCAGCCAGCCCCGCAGGTCATCGCGGAAGCGGTCGTTCCACTGGGCGACGCGCCGCTGCGGAAAGGCGTCACCCAACTGGTACGAGGCGAGGTCCCATGGCTCGGTGACCAGCAGCAGGTCGCGCTTCTCGCACAGTTCGACGAGGTCGTCGAGCAGTCGTGAGCGATGTTGCACCGCACCGTCCTCGTCACGGCCCAACAACGACCCCAGGTCGAGACGGAACCCGTCCACGCCCAGATCGGCGAAACGGCCGAGAGTCCAGCGCACGAGCCGCCCCACCTCGGGCCGTCCGGCCCGCAGCACGTTGCCGCAGCCGGCGTCGTCGCGCAGTCGCCCGCCTTCCCCCAGCAGGTAGTACGACGCCTGGTCGACACCGCGCAGGCTGTAGGTGGGGCCGTGCTCGTGCTCCTCGGTCGTGTGGTTGAGCACCACGTCGAGGATCACCTCCAGACCCCGTCGGTGCGCAGCATCGAGGAACGTGACCAGATCGGCCGCCGCATCACCCAGGGGGTCGCACCCGTAACCGCCGTGCACGGCCCCGAAGGCGAGCGGCATGTAGCCCCATACGCTGCCCTCGTCGGGGTCCTGCTGATGCACGGGCATCAACTCGAGGGTCGTGACACCCAGGTCCGCCCACTCGTCGAGGCGGTGCGCCAGCCCCAGGAACGTGCCCTGCAGCGCATCGGGTACACGGGGATCGCCCATGGTCGCATGGCGTACGTGCACCTCGAGGATCACCCGCTCATGGGTGGCCGGGCGGCGCCTCAGGGGCGCGGCCGGGGTGAGCGGCACCACGGGAGGCAACACGGCGAGGGGCCCACGGCCGAGGTTGCCCGCACCGTGCAGACGGGCGAGCCGACGGCTGTGCCCGGGTGGCAGCCACACCTGGGTGGCATACGGGTCGAGCAGTGCCTTGTGGCGGTCGAAACGATGACCCCGCTCGGGATCCCAGGGCCCGTCGACCACGAAGCCGTACAGATCGGCCCCCATCACGCGGTCTGCCGCCACGAACGTGGCGAACCGGTCGTCCCGCCGGACCATCGGCTGCGCGAGGACGGGCCGCGCCGGATCGCCACGGCGGCAGACCACCACCTCGGCGTGAGTGGCGTTCCGGCTCCACAGCCCCAGATGCCAGCCCTGCAGTTCGTCGTCCCAGGCCGCACCGTCCACCGCCACAGCCTGGCACCGCCCCAGGGTCGGTCACCAACGGCTCGAAGGCCCTACGCTGCACCTCGATGTCACTGCCCCCTCCGTCACCCAGTGCTGCGCCTCCCTCACCGACCGCTCCCGACTCGGTCGATCAGGTGCGCGCCGGTCTCAGCGCCCACGGCTACCTGCCCGACGAGGGCCTGTCGACAGCGGTGTTCCTCGCCATGACCCTGCGCCGGCCGTTGCTGCTGGAGGGTGAGGCCGGGGTGGGCAAGACCGAACTGGCCAAGGTGCTGTCGCGCTGGACCGGTGGCGAACTCATCCGCCTGCAGTGCTACGAGGGCATCGACGTCGCCCAGGCCGTGTACGACTGGGACTACGCCCGGCAGTTGCTGCACCTTCGTGCGGCAGAGGCCTCGGGCGAGGCCGACCAGGTGGGTACGGCGGCGTTGGAGTCGCGGCTGTACGACGAGCGGTTCCTGCTGCGGCGAGCCGTGCTGCGCGCCATCACCGCCACGACCAGTGCGCCGCCGGTCCTGTTGATCGACGAGATCGACCGCGCCGACGACGAGTTCGAGGCCTACCTGCTCGAGGTGCTCAGCGAGTACCAGGTGACCGTGCCCGAACTGGGCACGTTCCGGGCGACCGCACCACCACTCGTGATCCTCACCTCGAACCGCACCCGTGACGTGCACGACGCCCTGAAGCGGCGCTGCCTGTACCACTGGGTCGAGCATCCGGGCTTCGAGCGCGAGGTGGCCATCGTGCGCCTGCGAGCGCCCCAGGTGGGCGAAGCCTTGGCTCGTCAGGTCGCCGCTGCGGTCGAGGCGTTGCGCACGCTGCACCTGTACAAGCCGCCCGGGGTCGCCGAAACCATCGACTGGGCCAGCGCACTGGGTCGACTGGGCGTGACACGCCTCGACGAGGCCACCGTCGCCGCCACACTGGGCACCGTGTTGAAGTACCGGGAAGACCATGAACGGGTGGCGCAGCAGGGCATCGCCGACCTGGTGAAGCAGGCGTTCGACCGCGGCCTCCTGCACGCCTGAGCCCCATGGCGGCGTTGCACACGTCCTCGGCCGAGGAGATGGCGGTCGCCTTCGCCCGCGTCCTCAGGGGTGTCGGGGTGGCCGCCCCCACCGGCAGCGTGCTGACCTTCGCCGAGGCCCTCGCCCTCACGGGCCTCGACCGGCGCGAGGCGGTCTACTGGGCCGGCCGCACCACCTTGCTGCGACGGCCCGAGGATCGCGAACTGTACGACCGGGCCTTCGCCGTGTTCTGGGAGCAGCGCCGAGGGTCGGGCGAAACCGGGGAGGAGGAACCGGCGCGCACCCTGACCCTGGCCCTCGACGAGGACGAGGGCGACGACGGTCAGGCCGAAGCCGGTGACGAACGCGAGGACATCACCCTGCGCTTCTCGGCCGTCGAGGTGTTGCGATCCAAGGACTTCGCCGAGTACAGCGACGACGAACTCGTCCAGTGCCAGCACCTCATGTCGCAGTTGCGACTGGCCGGACCACCGCGGCGGTCGCTACGTCTGCAACCGAGCAGAGGACGCGGACGCCGGCCCGACCTGC
>Ga0169931_10000928_pt1 | contig 48680 bp, 29 predicted proteins | sample Kivu_15m_20L_FD_129675 | JGI IMG/M metagenome (GOLD analysis project Ga0169931, IMG submission 129675) | Freshwater microbial communities from Lake Kivu, Western Province, Rwanda to study Microbial Dark Matter (Phase II) - Kivu_15m_20L... | ecosystem: Environmental > Aquatic > Freshwater > Lake...
ATAGATGTCGATTTGATTGCGAACCTGGCTGAGCAAATTCGTTACTGGATCGCGATTGACGGGCTGCGGAACGATCGATTGAACTCGGGCGCCGAGATCCAAGTTGAATTCGATCGATTTGCTGACGCCGCTGTTGAACGCTTCGCCACGGCTGTTTCGCAAAGCCGTACTGCCGCTGCCGAGAATTTCCAAACGATACAAATCGTCGGGCAACGTTTCGCCAAAACGCAAAACGACTTCGCGATCCGAACTCCCTAACCCGATGTAGGCTGGTGTAATCGGAATATCGCTACCGCCAGTCAAAAGCAGCGGAGAATAGGTGATTGGCCGGTTGCCGACAACCGTCGTGCCCATGCCGCTGATCAATCGCGCTTGCACCAAAGCGGCCGAAGCTGGAGTGCTGTTGAGCGCGGTGATAAAACCCGAAGCGGTTGTCGGTGTGGTAACGTTGCTGTTGAGCTCCACACTGATAGTGGTGCCATTGACCGTCACCCCGGGCGTCACACCCACGCCACGATCTCGGGTCGTTACCTGAACTCGCACGTTGCGACCAGATGTGCCGGTCTGCTGAGCAAGAATCTGAACTTGTAGATTGGTCCCCGCGTTGAGATTGGTGACAGCACCAGCGACGTTTGCACCAGCCAAGGTCAATGGAGAAACGCCAGATACAGTGGCACCTACTGGTGTAAATGCGGAACCACGCAGACGAGTTACCGACAGCAATTGCCGCGCTGCTGCGCTGCTGTCCAACGCGTTGATCACATCCTGCGCGGTGCTGGTGAGCAATGAGTTGTTGTTGACTTCAATGCTGATCGTGCGGTCGCTTACCGAAACGCGAGCCGCAGAGTTATCGGTCCGATTGACGCTCGTGAAGGCAACTTGAATTCCATTGCCCGAAATGCCCGCAACCGCTGCAGTGAACGAGAGCACCACGCCGTTGTTGGATCCCAAATCGCTCGACGCACTGGCACGCTCAAAAAATCCATCTCCGCCCGATCGAACAAGCTGGATACCCGATAGAGTATTGGCATCCAAAGCGACTTGATCGTCAAACCGCAGCACCAATTCGCGCGGCGCGACATTGCGAGTTTGCCCATCCTCCAGCAACGATCCATCGTTGGGCTGAACGCCGATCAACTGCGGCCCATAGGCCATCAATTGGCGAGATTCCAAGGACTCAAGTAACATCCGGCGAGCTTGCGCTTTGCGACGGACCTGTTGACGCTGTTGTAATTTACGCGATTCGAACACGTTTTTTCCCGAACCACCGATGGCCATGAACCAACCTCTGCGTTGGGTGGATAATTATGGAGATTTCGGCTGCCACTTCGGCTGGCAACTTCAGTCTCCGAAACAGATGAGCGACGAACGACGACTTTTCACCCTCTTGCTACCCCTCAAATTGTGTGTTTTGGGTTGTTTAGGCAATTTGGGTAAAAAAGAGTGCATTGGTGGATTGTAATTGGAGTGCCCCAGTTTGCAATGAATTTCGCCGTACCATCCTGCGGCTTCGCTTCACCTTCGACCGAAATACTCCCCTACAATCGATATTGCCCCTATTCGATTCATTTCCGGTATCGAAAGTTCCCTAGCTTTACGCGATTTGGATCAAGTTATAAAGTGCTCGAAATAAGTACCTCAGAAAAAGTACGCTTATAAATAGGGTGTTTGCTGCAGTTTGGATTGGTAACCCCAAGCAGCAGGTGACAAGGGGGGCGAGATCGGGACACTTTTCTGAAACCTCGGCCCCAGTTTCCACATCCAGCCGATTTACTTTTCGCTCGCTTCTCGACTAAAATTCGGGGTTTAGACCGCTTCGTCGCTCACTTGGATTGCGCACATGTTTGAGAGTCTTAAAGAAGGTTTACAGTCTGCTTTTAAGTCCATTCGCGGCAAAGGAAAGCTGACCGAAAGCAACATGCGCGAAGGGCTGCAGATGGTGGAGCAGTCGATGCTCGCCGCAGACGTTAGCTACTCGGTGGTCAGCGACTTTATGGACCGCGTCACCGAAAAGGCGGTGGGTAAACGAGTGCTTTTGTCGCTTCGTCCCAACGAAGAATTGGTGAAAATCGTCTATGAAGAATTGGTTGAATTGCTCGGTCCGGTCGATACCGCAATCCCTCTGAAATCCAACGATGTTTCCATCATTATGCTTTGCGGTTTGCAGGGTTCTGGTAAGACCACGACCTGCGGAAAACTTTCTCAACTCTTGCTGGAACAGAAAGTTAAGCCCTACTTGGTGGCGGCCGACTTGCAGCGACCTGCGGCTATCGAGCAATTGCATGTGATCGGCCGACAACTCAACGTTCCCGTCTACAGCGAACTCGGTTCCAACGATCCGGTGCGCGTCTGCCGCGAAGGGGTGGCCAAGGCTCGGGCGGCAGGTGCTCGCGTGGTCATTCTCGATACGGCCGGTCGTCTCGCGATCGATGAGCCGCTGATGCAAGAGCTCGCCGCGATCGAATCCAAAGTTCAGCCTGACCAAGTCTATTTGGTGGTTGACGGTATGACCGGCCAGGACGCGGTGAACAGCGCGGGGGCCTTCAATGAGCGGCTTGAACTCGATGGGGTCATCATGACCAAACTGGATGGTGACGCCCGCGGCGGTGCGTTGCTGTCGGTCAAGCATGTTACAGATGTCCCCATTAAATTTATTGGTACCGGCGAGCATCTCGATGCGCTCGAACCGTTTCGGCCCGAAGGGATGGCGAGCCGAATTTTGGAGATGGGCGATATTTTGGAAGTCGCTCGCCAGGCCCATCGAATCATCGATGAAAAAGAACGCGAAAAGCTCGAAGCCAAAATGGCGTCTGGGCAATTTACGCTGCAAGAGTTTCGCGACTTGCTACTGAAGGTGGCTAAGCCCGGCTTGATGCAGAAAATGCTCGGCTTGCTCCCCGGCATGGGGCAAATCAATCAAATGCTGGCCGGCCAAGATACCGACCGGGAAATGCGCAAGATGATCGGCGTAATTGACTCTATGACACCCTCCGAAAGGCGTAATCCGAAGTTGATCGACAACAGCCGTCGCAATCGCATCGCCAAAGGGGCAGGTGTGGCAGTCGCGGTCGTCAACGAGCTCACACGTCAATTCGGGGTGATTGCTCCATTAATGCAAATGTCTGCCTCGCAGGGACTTGCGGGTAAAATGAATATGTTGCAGCAAATGCAGAGCTCGATGATGCAGGATCCTTCGATGAGGGGGATGAAGGTCAAAGGAGATACAGGAAAACGCCTCTCTCCGAAAGAGAAAGCCAAATTGCGCGAAGATCGCGAGAAACAACTCCGAAAACTGAAAAGGAAGGGGAAATAATTGGGCCGCGAAAATCGGAGACGATTTTGGCCTAGCATTTCCCAGCACGCTCAATACACTTATACACCCTGAATCAACATTTTTGTCTGGAGTACGAGAGACAATGGCAGTAAAGCTTCGCATGAAACGCATGGGCCGCAAGGGTCGAGCCTTTTTCCGTGTTTGTGCCGTCGACAGTCGAACCATGCGCGACGGACGTGTTTTGGAAGAACTTGGCTACTATGATCCAAGCGTCGCCGATACCGATGCTCGTGCCGTCCTCAAAAAAGATCGCGTGGCCTATTGGGTGGGTGTTGGGGCTCAGCCCAGCGAGAAGGTGGCCGCTTTGATCCGCAAATATGGTGAAAACGGTTCGCACCTCGAGAAGCAAGCGACCGCTTTGGCAAAACTGAAAAAGAAGCCGATTCAGGCGTAATGCGCTTCGATGTTGTCACGCTGTTTCCCGAGATGTTCGCTGGGTATCTCGGGGAAGGTTTGCTTTCCAAGGCCATTTCTACAGGCCTCATCGAAGTCCATCTTCATTTCTTGAGGAATTGGGCCACCCGCAAGCACCAAAAGGTCGACGATCGACCCTACGGCGGCGGCCCAGGCATGCTCCTGCAAGTCGAACCGGTTGTGACCTGTGTCGAATCGGTGTTGGCTCTAGACGCTCGGCCCGCCGACCTAATTCTTTTGTCGCCTCAGGGTGAGCGACTGCGGCAACCGCTGGTCGAGCAGTTGGCGACCTCACCTCGCATGGTGCTGATCTGCGGTCGCTACGAAGGTTTTGATCATCGAATCATCGAAATTCTCAAACCGCGACAAATCAGTCTCGGGGACTTTGTGCTCAACGGAGGCGAAGTCGCGGCGATGGCGATCATCGACGCCGTCATGCGACTGGTGCCTGGCACCCTGGGGGATGAGCAAAGCGCTCGGCTCGATTCGTTCTCTTTCGATGATGGCACCCTCGAATATCCGCAATATACTCGGCCACGCGAGTTCCGCGGCCATCAGGTTCCCGATGTTCTTCTCAACGGCCATCACGAAGATATCGAAAAATGGCGAGCCGAACAAAGTCGGCTTCGTACCAAGGAAGTCCACGGCCCGTAATCGCTCGTCTCAAAAAACGCTAGCTCCTTCGCGCTCTTGACCCCAAATCATTTGCGAACCCTAATCAAAAAATGGCCCAAATCTTAGGTTATCGCGCAAGTAGAACCCCCTCAAAAGTTGTGATTTGGCAGGTTGCCGCATTCCGTGAGAGGTTCTGAGGGTTTGGGAGTCAATTTGGGCTTTCCAAAACGGTCGCCGTAAGTCACACTACGGCACTTCCTAGTGAGGAGCTTCATGCGTCTCGTCTTTGGCCTAATTTTCCAGGTTTTGCTGGGGAAACAAGGTCTCGGATGACGACGAAGAGGATTCTCGATCACGATTTTCGATCCAGTCAACCTTTATAAAGTCTGTTCGTGGGTTACTGTCATGAGCCAACAAATTCTTGCCGAAGTTGAAAAGTCCAGTCTCAAGACTGATGTGCAACCATTTGACATCGGTGATACGGTGGATGTGCACACCAAGATTTTGGAAGGCAACAAAGAGCGAATTCAAATTTTCTCGGGCGTTGTCATCGCTCGCAGCGGCAGCGGGACTCGCGAGATGTTCGTGGTTCGCCGCATTGTGGCGGGTGAGGGAGTTGAGCGAAAGTTTCCCGTGCATTCTCCCCGCATCGACAAAATCGAAGTCAAACGCAAGAGCGTTGTCCGACGAGCGAAGTTGTACTTCTTGCGTGAACGCAGCGGTAAGGCTGTTCGTCTCAAGGAACGCCGCGGCTAAGAAAGCTGTTGCCAATCGCTGCAGGGACTAGGGACTAGGGATTAGGTCGGAGGATCTGAGTTTATCATGAGAGGCTCAGGCGATGTCCAGTTCATTTTGGAGTCGCGCTGTCACCTCTCTTTTGCATTGGTGGGAACGAACTGTTCTGGCCATTGTTCCTGGCACGTTAGGCGGCACTTCGGATAACAAGCCGCATTTGCCTCAAACGGATCATAGATCTGTTGGTAGTATCGGCGAGGCAATTGCTTTCACGTACTTACGGCAACTCGGCTTCCGGCTCATCGAGAAAAACTTTCGTATACTCGGTGGCGAGATCGACTTGATCATGCTCGACCATGAGTCGATTGTTTTTGTGGAGGTGAAATCACTGGTTACAACAACCAATGATGATCCAAGTGAAGCAGTTGACGATCGCAAGCAGCAATTGTTGACGCGCGGCGCGCTGGCCTACTTGAAGCAGCGTCGATGGTTGGAGCGAGCGGCACGATTCGATGTTGTAGCGGTCCGGTTCTCGCAACATCCCAAGTTTTTCATTGACGCTGCGACATGCAAAATCGATATGCAACGATTGATGAAGACAGCCGTTCATGTCGAGCATTATCGCAATGCGTTTGAAGCTACGGGCGACAGTTTCTACGGTTAATTTTACGAAGGGTAACGAAGATGGCGAAAGCTTCGGCCAAGAAATGTGTCGTATTGCTCAGTGGGGGCCTCGATTCAACGACCGTATTGGCCATCGCTAAACAACAAGGTTATGAGTTGTACGCGATCAGTTTTCGATATGGGCAGCGGCATAGTTTCGAATTGGAACGAGCTTCACGGACAGCGGCCAAGGTTGGCGTGGCTGCCCATGTAATCGTGGATATCAACCTGGGGCAGTTCGGTGGCTCAGCCTTAACCGGGGCGATGCCAGTACCGAAACATGATTCCGCGGAGCAGATAGGGGAGGGGATTCCAGTCACCTATGTTCCTGCGCGTAATACGGTGTTTCTCTCGTTGGCGTTAGCGTGGGCTGAGACGCTCGATGCTCGTGATATCTTTCTTGGTGTCAATGCGCTAGACTACAGCGGCTATCCCGATTGTCGTCCCGAGTTTATCGAGGCTTACGAGCGTATGGCAAACCTGGCGACGAAGGCGGGTGTGGATGGGAGTGGCGCGATCCGCATTCACGCGCCGCTGATTCGCTGGACGAAGGCGGAAATCATTCAGGAAGGTTTGAAGTTGGGTGTTGATTACTCGGACACGATCAGTTGTTATGATCCCGATGAGCATGGTAAAGCTTGTGGTCATTGCGATGCCTGTTTGCTTCGTCAGCGTGGCTTCGCGCAATTAGGCCTCAAGGATCCAGCGTAGGGTGTGTTCCGCGGTCGATCTTCTCCGCTAAAAAACAAATCACTGAAAACTAACCTACATTTCCTCGATCCCCGCAATGTACTCCATCGCATCTTCTACTTGCCGCACGTTGGCTTGGCTGGCGCACGCTTGGCGATCACAATCGGAGAGCAGGATGAGTTCTTCATAGCTTTCGTTTTCGCGCAAACGTTTCAAACAGCGATGGCCGATTGTGCCCAAATGGATTTTGTTTGCCTCGGGAAGATTTTCGATCAACCAGAGGGTTCGCTCCGATACATCGTGGACAAGCAGTTCAAGCGTTGCGGTCACAGGATCGCGCGTGTCGACAGCTCGACCCACCTCGTGCAATAGAGCGGCTAGCAGGAACTCCTGATCATAGGGAGCGATCGCGGCTGCATGTTCGAATGCTTGTAGGCTATGGAAGAGTGCATCACCTGTTTGGAGAAAGGGTTGAGGCATGCGAATATTTTCGAGCGGTCGCAACAGTGCGACGAGTTGCTGCCAATCGTCGATGCACTCTGGGCGAGAGTCTTCTCCGGGATCGTCGAGAGAATCGCTGAACCAAATTGCATCCGCCTGTGATACGATCTTCTCGGTGCGCGATGGAAGTTTGGCTTTCGCTTCGAGCCAACCAAGTTCGAGATCATTGCCGAAGTCAGGTTCATTCAGGCAAGCACCGGGCTCGGAGATGCGTGCCAGTTCGTCGAGAACTTCTTGATTGGTAGGTAGCTCTCGTCTTGGAACCCAGCCGCCGCAGATACGTTTTCCTGCGACAAGTTTAGCTCGATAAATTTCTTGTTCCCGGCGATAGAGCAGCAGGCAAGCTGCTTCCCACGCAATCCGTCGACGTGTCTTAGAGGTCCGTGGGTTAGTCATGTGAGGCTGCGTAGGTTGCGTGCAGCGGTCATAAGGTAATCGATGTTCGGCTAGTGATATTATCACCGAAGCCATCGGTTTGGCAAGCGAATAATCCGACCGCGTAACACACCGCACATTCGCAGTGAAGCGGGGATTTGAATCGAAGCAGCGTCACGTCAACTCAACGGTGCGTTTCGCGGTCAGTGTACTCGGGTGCAGGATCATATGCTTCGATTGAGTTCGTTGATGTGTTGATTCAAACGCTTCGGACCGCTGCACGCACCCTACGCTCAAAACAACCTCAACTGTCCCGATGGGGGCGTGAATAGCGATTCATCGAGTTTAGGCATGCCGCCGTCCAGCTTACAGCGTTTTGCCCAGATCTTAAATGTTTGTAGGATACTGTCGGCGAGAATGCCCGAGCCGCGCATGCGCGATTTGAAATCAGTGTTGTTGAGCTTTCCCTCGCGCGTCGCCCGGATTCGATTGAGGATTTTCTCTTTTTGTGTTGGATAATTGTTTTCTAACCAGTGGGAAAAAATGTCCGCCACTGCTCCTGGCAAGCGAACGATTTGCATGCCAACAGAGACCGCACCATGATCGGCTGCGGCTTGAATGAGTTGCGGGAGTTCGTGATCATTGAGACCTGGTATCATCGGCGCAAGATTCACGTGAACCGGAATACCTGCGCTGCTCAATTCCTTAACGGTTCGAAAGCGAGCAGCGGGAGACGACGTACGCGGTTCCATGATACGCGCAAGCTCTGGATCGAGTGTTGTGATACTGATTGCAATCCCTGTCAGAGACTGTTTGGCTAGTTCGGCGAGTAGGTCGATATCGCGAGCAATCAATGCATTCTTGGTGATCATCGTGACGCAGTGGTGGGTCTGCAGCATGATCTCCAAAATCTGTCGCGTGATTTTTAATTTTGCTTCGACCGGTTGATACGGATCCGTCACCCCCGAAAGCGCAAGTCGTTCGCCCGTCCATTTTGGCTTTGAAATCCATTGCCGCACTAGTTCCGGCGCTCTCTGTTTGACGATGATCTTCTGCTCAAAGTCCAGGCCCGCATTGAGCCCAAGGAACTCATGGTACGGCCGAGCGTAACAATACGAGCATCCATGTTCGCAGCCCCGATAGGGATTGATGCTCCAGCGATACGGAATATCGGGGCTATTGTTCTCTGTGATGACCGATTCGCTTAGATCATCAAAAAACTCCGTCTTAGGGCCCCGTTTGCTCCCCTCATTGTCGTCTCCATACTTCTCCTCGGCATCGAGTTCGATCTGAATCTTCTCAAATCGATTCTTTGGACTTTCGCCCGTTCCCCTTCCCTTGATTTCGTTGGATCGAGTTGGCATAGGCTAGTGATTCAGTGGTTCAGTTTTCAGTGAGAAAGTGATTCCGTCGTGAGGTGGTTCGGCGGCAAGTTCGTTTTACTTGAGATTGAAATGATTGTACCACGGATGCATCAATTCATGGCCCACCCCACGGAACACACAAAACGGAAGACTGAACCAATGAGCACTGAAACCTAAATCTTTTTCCAAAACCTCTTTTTCTTTGCGCAGCGAACCCTCGCGATTCCCTTTTTAGTCATGAACGAAGACTATCTTTTTCTGCGCTCAATTGGGGGGTGACTTATGTTGGGAAAGTTCATTAGCAGCGTTTCGGTTTTTTTCCTGGGACTCTTGTGTGTATTGTGCATCGCCACGAATGCTCCGTGTGAAGAACCGTCTCAAGCATTAAAAATCGAGAGTAATCGGCCACCGGAAACCTTTATTTTTCTGATCGATATATCAGGTACGATGCTCGATCCGCTTCCTGTGGCAGTACAAGCACAGCTTTCAAAGAAATCGAAACTGGAAGAAGTGAAAGAACGGGTGCATAAACTGGTGGAGCAACTTCCGATCGGAACAAAGATCATGATATCGACCTTTGATCACGAACGAAAAGAGATCATCAGCTCGAATCTTCAGTCGGATTTAGAGCGGAAGAATGTTCTAGGAAAGTTAGCATCCATTAGCAGCCGCAAAGGTTCAACCCATCTTTGGCGCAGTGCGGATTCAGAACTTCGACGCGCCAAAAATATGATCGAAGGGGGTGTGGAAAGTGTTCGCCTCATCATTCTTAGTGATGGAGAGGATATGGAAAAGAACCCAAAATTCACTCACAGACAACTGGTTGAAAATTACTCCGCTCTCATTCGCAGTGAGTTAACATTAGACTGGGTTACGATTGGATTTGATCTCTCATCGGGTATTAAGAAAGAGTTCCAAAGTGCGGGAATTCGTGTTGTCCAGGCTATGGATGCCGAGGATCTCAGTCCGATTCGAGCTGGCATGTCGATATCAAAATCCGAAGTGATGATTGGAGAGCGATTCACGGTCGATTATGTCTCGTCTGGGAATCTGGTTGCCTGCCTGTTGGACTTCAATGAGGGTACGCTCAAGCGACCTAATCCCCGTGAGCAGCATGGTCGTGTCGAACATCAATTCGAGCGAGCGGGCGTTTATCGCTGTCGCTTTACAGTAATCGCGCGCGATGGTCGAGAGGAATCCTGTCAAGCGATGATCAAAGTGAATTCTCCGCCATGGGAAGCTCCTCAAATTGAGGTGGATATGGCGAAAGTAACACTGGATCGACCGATTCTCTTCACTGCTCAAACGGATAAAAAGGATCTCAGGCATGAATGGGTCTTACCGGATGGTTCCAGTCAAAACGGTTTGTCGATTCAATGGCAACCGAATGCACCGGGTGAGTTTCCGATAACTCTCGCCTCAACGGATGCGGTGGGAACTCGCAAAATGACGCAGCGTGTCATCGAGGTACCGATGCCCATGCTGCCGGATCCAAAGATTGTGGCGATGCAAACGGTCGGTTATCAACAGCCTTTCGAGCTACGCGCTGAGCCGATTGATCCCAGGCTGAGCTACACTTGGTCGGTTGCCAAGGATGCTGGGTTTGAGTGCGTGGAGCCCGTTGCAACTTATATCGGGATGGAACCGGGATCGATCAAGTTTAAGCTGAGAATTGATGATGCGTACGGGCAATCGCGAGCGACCGAGCACACGGTTATTGTTGAAAAGCCTCTGCTGGAGCAACCGGAGTTTGATTGGGTCCACAGCGAGCAGATGCATCCAGGGGACTCTTTTAGGGCCATTGCCAGAATTCAAACCAAAGAACATCGCAACTATAAGTGGCGGGTCAATGGTAAAGAGTTATCGACCGAGACGGAAGTGAATTCAACCATCGATTCCTATGGTGAGATTGAAGTTGAATTGACGATCGGGGATCGTTTTGGCCAAACCAAAAAGTTAGTTAAACGCCTGAATGTACGGTTGCCTGCCCCTCCAATATCCTCGTTTTTGGTTTCGGCAGAGAAGGTGATCGAAGGAGATGCGATTGATGTCAGCAACACGACGCGGGGTATTTACCGCAATATTCGCTATGAGATTACTTCGGTACCTGTGGGGATTGTTCTCAGTGCGCCGGAGCAAACCGATATCAAACACCGTTTTTTGACGCAAGGTCCGGGGCTTGTGACGATTACGCAATTGGCCGATGGGCCAGGGGGCTCGCACCGAAGCAGCCAGACGATTGAAGTGAGTCGCCGATGGAAATCTCCTCGAGCCGAATTCCGTGCCAGTCAACGCGAAGGCGTTGGTGCAGTCGAGGTCCATTTCTTCAATCGTTCCCTGGGTGATATCGACTACTGTGAATTAGATCCCGGCGATGGATCGCCCAGGATCCAAGTAAAGGGTGTGTTGAATTTGACGCATCGATACACCGAAGCGGGAACCTACTATCCAAGGATCACCATTTTTCCTCCACAGCAATCCAAGCTTTCCAGCAAGGAGTGGCAGGGAGATTCGATTGTGGTAATCGCTCCGACGCCAGCATGGGTAAAGGCATTAGCTTGGCAGTTGCCTCTATTGGGTTTAGTCCTATTCGGCCTTCACTGGGGCCTTGCCAAGCATCGGGCGAAAAAGATAGCAGAGGCTGAACGATGTATCTATGGTGAGTTGGTTCTAGCTCTCAAGGATAATCCTCTCCAAGAAAGCCGTTTCACTTGCGATGGGAGCAGGGATACGTATCAATTCCAACTTGATAATGCAGAAGCTGTAATGCTGTCGGCCTCTTTATCTGCAAGCGGCGACTTAATTTATGAGATTACGCTGGAGGATGCAGATGGAACGTTGGCTTTTAATATCCTCCAGCCTAATGTCGAGGCGGAAATGGGTTCGTATATCGTACGTCTCGAAACGGCCATGTAATTACCCATATCTCTTGATGGTTTGATTTAAAAACGCCCGGGTTTTTGGGATTTTTCAAAATCTTTTGTTCTTCGAAACCACTCATTGACCTTTCTATTTGATAGAGCGAGCGATTTGTAGCACGTTGCCTCTAAACATTTTCAAACATGAATCGGGAGTCTGAACCATGACAAATTTTTCCGAAAATGGTACCAAGCGTCGCAACCGCAGCGAACCTAAACCACGTTTTCAAGACCAGCAACTCAAAAGTGAAATGCGGACTGAGTTGCTAGCTCAGCCGGCAACAATGAATTATGGGATGGGTCATCAGGACTTGATGCAAACGATTCGTCCCTACGCGTTGATTGGATGCGGGACTGCGGGAGTCAAGATAGTCGATAAAATTCGACGAGCATTACGGAAAGAGAACAGCAAAAACTTTCTGGTATGTCGTGCGATAGATACCGATGGATCAGCGCGGGCGGATACAACGCTCGATGACAGTGAATTTCTTCAGCTCAATATGCAACGACTAAATAACGCCATTCAAAATCCGGAGCAACACAAGAAGATTCAAGACCGTTTTGGGCTCAGCGATGTGGACGTTATTCCAATGCTGGAACGATTCCAAGCGGATCCGGTCGATCAGGCATCTGCAGTGAGGCTGCACGGAGCCCATGGATTATTGGCGGATCACTATGCCATTGCAGAAATGCTTATTAGTATGCTGCAAGAAATCTATGGCGTCAGAGCCCGCTTGGAACGCCAAATCGCCGCAGGAAACACGACTCGATTTCAGGACGATCTAAAAATATTTGTGGTGTCGTCGAGTTGCGGTGGTAGTGGTTCATCCATCTTTCTGCAAATCATCGCCAGTCTCAAGCAACTTACCGAGAAAATGAAAGTAGAGATTATTCCAATCATACTTCTTCCATCGGTATTCGAGGAGATTCTCAAGCCCCATCGCGAGCATTGGTTGAGGGCTCAAGCGAATGGCTACGCAACCCTGCGCGAGCTTGGCGCATTCATGGAAGGCTATGGGACCCGGTATGATATTGATTTAGGTGCAGATGACCAGCAGGTGCTCAAGCTTGGTGCGGGTTTCGCCCGCAGCATTGCGGTGGTCGGTAATCGAGATTGCAACGGCAAATATCTCGATAAGGAAGGGTGTATTTCGACAGTGGTCGAATACATTGCAACCCTGGTAGCTCAGCCGAATATTGCGGACATCATGGAGATGTTCGATAGCAATAATGCAACACTGAATACCACGGAAGAATCGAAGAAGCAACGCTATGTCTCCAGTATTTCGGCCGCATCACTGAGTCTAGACTCCAGGAGAGTCGGCGCATTCTGTGCGGCAAAAGCGGCTCGAAAATTGATCGAAAAAATTGCCGTGGGTGAAAGCATTCCACATCATGTCGCAAAGGTGGAGGCTTGGATGAACTTGCCCGCGAAAGATATGCCGCCGCTGTTCGGGACCAGTATGCTGGAATTGCTGCGCAAGACGGCACATATTTCGCTCGAAGCCAAAACGCGTAGCCTATATCGCGTTAGGAATGGCAATACGACGAAGCATCTTTGTGACAATGCCTTCGTTCATCAATGCGTTAACTTTAGAGACGTTATTTTGAAAGAGCTGATCCCTAGGTCTCAAGAACAGATACTTAAGTGTCGCAATGCACTTCAGATCAAACTAGAGGAAGCTCTCAAAAGTGAAGCGGATCGCACGACCGCCCAATTCGGACTGATCGCGGGAAATGAATTTATGGCAACTCTTGCGGTTCGTTTGATGGAAACACGCAACTCGATTCTCAAAAAAATGGATTCGCTTCAAAAGAGCGTTGAGCAAAGGGAGCAAGCGTTGGGGCAAGCGATTCAGCAGTTAGGTCGCAAATGGCTAGGCTCATGGGTTAAGTCAAAGCTGGCCCAAGAACAAATTGTCAGTCAAGTCAAAAGCTATTATGACGCAGATGTTGAACTTTTGGCACATCGGGGATACGCGGATTTACTCTTTCAGTTGGCCACAGAAGTTGAGCAGCAGAAGCACGACATGCGCAAGTCGATCGATGGGAGCGTCGAGGTCATTGCGGGTCTACGCGAAATCGAACGTCAGCATCAAGCCGGGGGTCAACTTCACACATTGGATTCGTATGCAGAACTCGATGTGGGCTCCCAAGAAACCGATCGGGCTATTTTCGAGCAGTTTCTTCCCGATTTGCGCAGTGTGGCTCAGCGAATACCGGAAAATGAGCGAACGAAATGGTACCAAGCTATCTGCAGAAAAGGGGAGAATGGAGAGCGGCTTCTCAGCGAATTTTTCGACTACTTTTCCTCTAAACTCAACCATATAACATTACCTGAAGTTGTTGCCGATCTACTGGAGGATGAAGCGGCCGCCGATCAGTTGCGCAGCAAAATAGTGCATTTGATTCAAGGCACACAGGTAGCATGGGGAACGGCAGACAGCCAAAACAATGCGGTCACGTTTGCGGACCAATTAATTGTCGGTATTCCCGAAGGTCCTGAAGGTAAGCGGCAGTTGCTTGAGGATGAGATTCGAAAAGCGGCTAGCGGTCGTGTGAATGTCGACAACCAATATCGCGCGCGCTTGCAGACCGTCTTGATTCCCGGCAAGAAATTGCGAGTTCTTCGGGTAGTCAAAGGAGCCGCATGGCATTTCCTTCGGGAGATTCATGAGCTTGAATCTTCCTATTCAAAATGGTATCGAGAAAATGGACATACGGTTCACATCTTCAATAAGTCGACCGTAGCAAAGTTGCCTCACCTGATTCCTGCGAAAAAGCTGACCGACGAAGAGCGAGCAATTGTGCTCGGTTTAGCCCTGGGCGTGATCGCGCGACGCGGAACATACTTTTATTGGAATCTGACACAGGTCGAGCCGACCTATCAATTGAGACTGAAAAGCCATTGGGTGACGGCGTCCAGCGAAGGTAAAGGTCCACTGGCTACAATGGTCGCTGATGGAAAATGGACGCAGGCTTCCTCGGATGGGAAGCTTGACGATGCCCTGAAAATGGGCGAAAGTTTGGCGAGCTTACAAGCGGAACTGAAGTTGAACGTTCAGCGCCGCCAAATCGTACTCGAAGTTTTTTCCATGCTGCGAGCTCGCAGTGGAGATGAAGCTGTAGCAAGCGAGTTGGGAAATTTTCTGAACTCGTGGATTGAAACGGAGCATAAATCGAATGCTTCAGCCGTGGATTATCGAGTGTTGCTCGACCTCACGGCTCGACTCATCGATACATTGCGGTAAAAAATTGCGGCAAAAAATGACATTCGTTTGAACGGTAACTTCGCCGCAAAGCATTCATTCTCGCAGCCCAAGATTCTCGCACGTGTGGTGGAGCGGAGAAGCTTGGGGCTGCGAGAAGTTTCCATTTCATAAGACTTGTTATCTGCAAGTTCAAGCCTGCGGATTCGTCCGGCGGGCGCATTTTTGTAGGGATTGAGATCCGGGATATCTTTTCTTTTGTCGCTCATAAACGCAAACGATGTCGAGTCATTACATACGGAATACTGAACACTACTTAACCCATTTCTGAGTCTACCTGCATCCCTTTTCGGGGGAGTTGTTGGGTTGCGGTGGGCTCGTTGGTATTGACCGGTTGCCTGGGGGGATCGAAAATCGGTTATAGCCGGTCGCGCCGGTTTGTCCCCCCATTTTTGCGAAAGTTGATCTCTGCTATGTCCTCTGCTCAGCTCGGTAATCCTTCCCACGCTTCTGCCCAAGTACCCGATCCGCGTGGGCGTTTCGGGCCCTTCGGCGGTCGCTATGTTCCCGAAACCCTCACCCGAGCCCTCGATGAACTCGTCCAGGAATATGAATCCGCCAGAAAAGATCCCACTTTTCAGGCCGAACTAGACGACCTTCTCAAACGCTTCGTAGGTCGCCCCTCACCTCTCTACTTTGCCAAACGGCTCTCGGCCCATATTGGCGGCGCACAGATTTGGCTCAAACGTGAAGACGTCAATCACACCGGCGCGCACAAAATCAACAACACCCTTGGACAGACGTTGTTGACGTTGCGTATGGGCAAGAAACGGGTCATCGCTGAAACCGGTGCTGGCCAGCATGGTGTCGCTACCGCGACGGCTTGTGCTCACTTCGGACTCCCCTGCGTCGTCTACATGGGCGCCGAAGACGTACGCCGTCAAAAGCCCAACGTCTTCAGCATGCGGCTCCTCGGCGCCGAAGTGCGACCTGTCACCAGCGGATCGAAAACGCTCCGCGACGCGGTCAATGAAGCGATGCGCGATTGGATGAGCAGTGTAGAAAACACCCATTACATCATCGGTTCGGTCATCGGCCCACATCCCTTCCCGATGATGGTCCGGGATTTTCAGTCGGTCATTGGTCGTGAAGCTCGCGAGCAGTGCCTTGAATCATTTGGCAAGCTTCCAGACACCGTGGTCGCTTGTGTGGGGGGCGGCAGCAATGCGGCTGGAATGTTCTATCCCTTCGTTGAAGATGAAGAGGTTCGGCTCATCGGTGTCGAGGCGGGTGGGCGCGGCGCGAAACCGGGCGAACATGCTTCTCCTCTTTCGCATGGGAGCCCAGGCGTATTGCATGGCAGTTATAGCTATGTGATGCAAGATGAAGATGGCCAAACCAGCGACGTGCATTCGATCTCGGCGGGGCTCGATTATCCCGGCGTTGGGCCTGAGCACAGTTATTGGAAAGACACGCAGCGAGTGGACTACATCGATTGTCGCGATGATGAAGCCTTGCAAGCCTTTGACCTATTGGCCCGCAACGAAGGTATCCTACCCGCCCTGGAAACATGCCACGCCATCGCCAAGGCAGTGGAGATTGCCAAGACCATGTCACCCTCGCAGCATCTGGTCATCTGCTTGTCCGGTCGTGGTGATAAAGACGCCGCTGAAATCGCCCGCCTCAAGGGACAGGCTTGGGAATAAAAGCGACCAGCGTTGCTGGCCACCAGTGCGATCGTTGCGATCGCACTGGCTTCGTAGATCATTTACCATTCACACGCCGAAAAATAGAAAATAACTTCTGTATGACCATTCTGGATGATCTGTTTGTTCGCTTGCGAGCTGAAAAGAAAAAAGCCTTCATTCCTTTTGTCACCGCTGGCGATCCAAGCTTGGAGTGCACATCAAAGTTGCTCAAGCGATTGGATCAACTCGGCAGTTCTCTGGCTGAAATTGGTATTCCTTACAGCGATCCGATTGCGGATGGTCCTGTCATCCAAGCGTCCTACACGCGCGCCCTTGGACGCAACATCAAGCTGAAGCAAATTTTGGAAATGGTCAAAAGCACTGCGCCCGCTGTGAAGATGCCGTTGGTGACGATGCTCAGCTACGCTGTGGTCTTCCGAAAGGGCCCTCGGCAATTTGTTCAGGAAGCCAAACAAGCTGGACTTTGCGGCGCGATTGTTCCCGATCTGTTGGTCGAGGAAAGTGATGAACTGGCAGAGGTTTGCCAAGGGGAAGATTTCAATTTGATCCAACTGGTCACACCCACCACGCCGCGCGAGCGAGCGGTTCGAATTGCCGAGCGAAGCAGCGGCTTTATCTATTTCGTGTCGGTGACCGGTATCACGGGCGAGCGACAGGCATTGCCTCCCGGCCTTCTCGATCAAGTCAGTTGGTTGCGGGATCGCACCGCTTTGCCGATTTGTATCGGTTTCGGAATCAGCCAACCGGAGCATGTAAAAATTCTGGCGCCGGTTGCCGACGGTGTTATCGTTGGCTCGGCGATCGTTCGCCGCATCGCGGAAGCCGAAGCTGCAGGCGATGAGGCTATCTTGAAAAACGTTGAAGACTTAGTGAGGAGCTTGATGGGCGCGTTGTGAGTCTGCAAAGCGGAGCGACATAGGAGAGTGATCACTCGGTTTGCAAACCGGTAGGCTCTGCAGCGAATCGATGGCAGCGGCATCAGCGAGATCGGCCGCAAATCCCAATTCCACCAGTTTGGCTCCACCGCGCATTTGATGAAAAAATGCGACCACTCGATCGGAGAGTGTCGAGCCGAGGGCTGTGCTGGAGATCACCGATTTCCACAGCGAACGGGCAATTGCGGCTGAATCGGAAAAAATACAATCCGCATATTCACCATGCGTGGAAATCCATCTATCGTGAATCGCATCAAGGATCGCCCCGGCTGTAAGCACATCTTCACCGGCGACTAGGCCATCGGTGCCCGCGCAAATCAACGTGACCGCAGCGCGGGTGTGATGTGGATCGGCCGGAACTGGATAAGAAATCGCGCTGAGGAAATCGACGGCATGCTGCGCAACGGCATTGCGATTGACGAGCGCCCCAAGAACGATCTGGGCAACATGAGCTTTGTGAGCCACCTCGACGGCGAGCGTCCCATTGGTTGTTGAAAAGAGCAGACAACGACCTGCGATCGCTGCGTTTCGATATTCGCCGGGAGAGTTGCCCAAATCGAAATCGGCGATTTTCGTGCCACCACGCTCGCCGCATAGCAATACGGCTCGGTCTGCGGCTCGTCGCTCAAATGCCTCAGCTGCGGTCGTGCAGGTTTGAACCGAGCGAGCGCCGTTTGCCAAGGCAGTGATCGCCGAAGTGGTAAAACGCAGCGTATCAATAACAACAGCCAAGCCCGATTCCAACGAAAAATATTGGGTATTTTGGGGCAGCAAAGCGACGTCAATCCGAAAGGGTTGTTTGTTTTCCATAGGGTTATCGTTAAGATCGGTAGGGGAGCAGGAGATCGGAGTTCGGCGTCGACGTTGGAGCCAAGGTAGTAAATTCTATGAGTTGGAACAAAGCGGTTCTCATTTGCGGAGTCATCTTTTCGGTAGGCTGTACCAAGGAAGAGCAACAAGAAAAACATCTGCCGCGTATGGCTCCCAGTCCGATTTTAATCGAGGCAGATATGCCGCGATATGGCAGTTATGAAGCACAGCGATTTACCAAAACCGAGAATTTAGATTTTCGCGACCAATTGGAAGCCTTGCCGGACATCGAAGTAAAAACGGATGAAAAGGGACACGTCGTTTGGGTCGATTTTCGCAAGGCTGGGGGTGGTAAGGGGGATCAATTGGCTTGGTTGTATGGTTTGCCTTTTGTGGAAACCTTGATTATTTCCGGCGAGCAAATCGATAACAAGATCATCGGCGCTCTCGCGGGTCATCCCCGGCTGAGAGTGCTCAATATCGCTCTAAAATCCTCCGTCGATCAGGATGGCTTGGCTCCCTTGTCTTCGTTCGTGAAACTCGAGGATATCAGTTTGGAAGGTTCCAAAGTAAACGATGATTCCTTAGAGCATTTAGCCAAAGTAAAAACGATCCGAAAATTGCGTCTTCGCAAGACGGGCATCACTGCAGCTGGTATCAAGAAACTGACAGACCTAAACGACTTAGAGCTACTCGATTTGCGCGACTGCAACGATATCGGGGATTCAGGTCTTGAGACCATCGCGACCTTTAAGAAGCTGAAAAGTCTTTTGGTCAATGGTGAGCAAGTGACCGATGCGGGGATGAGCCATCTAAGCGCGCTCACTGAGTTGCAATTATTGGTACTCCCTCGAAGTCAAGTGACCGATACTGGAATCGCTGCGCTGAGCGGGATAAAGAAACTGAAAGAACTGGATCTCTTTCAAGCTCCCATTTCGGCTGCCGGTCTGGCTGTGTTGGCGGAGTCGAAGGATATGGTCAAACTAAAAATACGCGGAACGAAAGTGACCTCGGAAGGCCTCCGGATGCTGGAAGGATTCAAAAAACTTGCCGAACTCGATTTAGGTGAGACGCTGATCGACGATGCGGCGATCGATTTCATTTCGGCTTGTGAGTCCTTGGTAGATGTGAATTTGTTGCGAACTGGGATTACTGCCCAAGGGATTGAAAAACTCGCGCGTTTGAAACTCAAACGATTGAACTTAGATGATGTTCGCGGAGTCGACAATGCCTGCCTGAAAGCAATTGGATCGATCGATTCGCTCGAGTTCCTGCATCTTGGCAAGACGGCCATCTCGGATGAAGGTGTCTCAGCTTTGACACAGCTCAAGGGACTTAAAAGCTTGATTTTGGAGAATACCCAGATTTCACCAGGAAAAATCGAGGAATTGAGAGCCGCTTTGCCAAATACGGAAATCAAATACGAAGTCGCTGAGCCAGCGGCAGGTTAGTCAGTGAGACATTCTTTCGCTAGAATAATATCCTGCGGGATGGTAGGGGAGAGAAGCGAAAGGATGACGAACCATGACAATCGAGCAAACCGGCTATCGTATTGATGATGCGCTGAGCCATTTTGGTTTGTCGACTTTTCGACCTGGTCAGCGGGAGGTAATTGAACAGGTCGTTGCCGGGGAGGATTGTCTTTGCGTTATGCCCACCGGTGGCGGCAAGAGTCTTTGCTATCAGCTGCCCAGTGTAGTTCGGCCGGGATTGACGATCGTTGTCTCCCCCTTGATCGCGCTGATGAAGGATCAGGTCGACAGTCTGAATCAGCGTGGTATACCGGCGACGTTAATCAACTCTTCGTTATCGCTCTCTGAGCAGCAGTATCGATTGCAAGATGTTGCGGCCGGCAAGTATCGCTTGCTGTACGTTGCGCCGGAACGACTGAGGAACCAAAGATTTATCGAATCGATTCGAGCGACGCCCATTCAGCTATTAGCGATCGATGAAGCGCACTGCATCAGCCAGTGGGGACATGATTTTCGTCCCGATTATCAGCGGCTTGGCAAGTTTCGTCAGTGGTTGGGCGATATCCAAACCATCGCGCTGACCGCTACAGCCACCCAGCGCGTTCGGGAAGATATTGTGAACACGTTGGGTTTAAGAAATCCCAAACAATTCATCAACGGTTTCGCGCGGACCAATCTGCATTTTGGGGTAGTGCACTGCCAAAGCGAACGCGATAAGCAACAAGAGTTGAAGCAATTTCTGGAAAGCCGACCCGGCTCTGGAATTATCTACGCAGCCACACGCAAACGCTGTGAAGAGTTGGTCGAGTATTGCAATAACGAACTCAAAATTTCCGTTGGCAGCTATCACGCGGGTCTTATGCCAGAACAACGCCGCGCGATACAAGATCGGTTCATGGAAGGCCAACTTGAGATCATTGTCGCTACCAATGCATTTGGCATGGGAATCGATAAGCCCGATTTGCGATTTGTCGTGCACTACAACATGCCTGGTTCGCTGGAAGCCTACTACCAAGAAGCTGGCCGCGCCGGCCGCGATGGACTCTATTCGCAATGCGTTTTGCTCTACGGTTATCAAGATCGATTTGTGCAGGAATTTTTCATTGAGAATGCACATCCTGGGAAGGATATTGTGCGACGCGTTTATGATTATGTCATGGCACAGGATGTAGATCCCATCGAGCAAACCCAGCAAGAAATTCGAGATGCTTTGCAGCTTTCTATCTCCGCTGAAGCCGTGGGAACAAGTTTGCAGATACTCAGCCGAACAGGTGTGCTGGAACGACTCGAGGCTGGACAAGGCTTGGCGATGCTGCGTATCAACAGCGATCTGCCAAGTTTGATTGATGTTCTGCCGCGCGAAGCAAAGAACCAACGCAAGGCGATGAGAGCGATTGAGAAAGCGGTCGCTGATCGCCGTTATGAACAGGTCTTCGTTCATCCTCGATGGTTGGAACAGCAAGCTGATTTGGATCACGATAGTTTACTGCGAGCCCTGCGCGAGGTGACCAAACTAGAATCCGTCGAGTACGTTCCTCCTTTTCGCGGCCGCGCTGTCCATGTGCGCAAGCGAGGTTTAAGCTTCGAGGAATTGAAGATTGATTTTCAGCAACTGCAACTCCGCAAGAATGCGGAAATTGAAAAATTGGAACAAGTGATCGCCTTTGCGCAAGCTCGCATGTGTCGTCAAATGAGCATTCTCGATTACTTTGGTGATCCACATGCTCGCCCCTGTGGGTTGTGCGATCGTTGCCAAGGAAAAGTGGGCTGGCCGAAACTGGCCCGAAATGGAACAGATTCCTCCGCCGCGCGAAATAACTCTGCCGTGGCTACTCCAGAAAAAAATGATCCGCCAGCAAAGTCGCCAGCCATTTTGCATAAAGTGCTCGAAGCGATTTCCCGGACACATGGCAGACTGGGAAAGAATCTGTTGGCTCAATTTCTGCAAGGTTCACAAAATGCCAAAGTTCAACGACTCCGTCTGGAACGCTTGGCGGGATTCGGAATGCTGCAATCGCTCAGTCAAACCCAAGCAGTACAGGTATTGGATGCTTTGTTGCAGGGTGGAATCTTGATGCAACAAGAAGTCACCGCGCATCGACCCACCGTGTCGATCACGCCGGTCGGTGAAGCGATTTTGAAAGGGAAGGATCCCTGGCCTGAACTTGCGCTGAGCAAAACGCTGCGCGGTAAGCTGGAAGCCTTGCAGCCGAGCCCGGCGCCTGCGCCCAAAGTTGCCAGCGGTTCGCTGTCGCGAGAGGAGAAGGGGAGTGGAAGTGATTCAGCTTTCGTGGGTAGTTCGCAGGTGGCTGCGAAGCCCGATTGGTACTGGACTTGGAGGCTCTTGTCGGACGGTTATTCGTGGGATCATTGTCTCTTGATTCGGCGGATCGACAGCGGCACCGCGTTGGCGGACCTGAACCAATCGCGGGCCGCTGGCCGCCCGTTGCCCAAGGCACTTCCGCCGGAAGTTCAGGCGAAATTGGGCTGAATTCGCATGAAATAGTGCATTTGTGATCAGTGTTTGGCTTTTTTTCGGCGGAAACGAGAGGGAATGCTACGGCAGAAGAAACCAAACCAACGCAAAAGAGGCCCGGTAAGGGGGCTAACGGAGTGGTAGTCGGTCGCCAGAATTGGGATTGTTGACTAGAATACCGGGGCAATTCAAACAGCTTGGGTGAGGCATAGAAAGGCCGCTAATGGATAAACCGACTAAGGACGAAGGCAACCGTGGAGTCGATCGAGCGGTAGGTACGAGGCGACCGCAGAATTGGTGGATCATTATCACCGTGGTGACGCTGCTTGCCGTCATGTTGTTTTATGGCAATCGAGCGGGGCGGGTATCGGAGATCAAGTACAGTTTTTTCTTGCAGGAACTGAACAATAAAAACATCCAGTCGGTGACGGTTGGACCGGTGACGGCCACAGGTTTTTTCAAATTGGAACCGACTGCACCACCGGAGATCAATTCTAAAGGTGAAGAGGTTGCTCCGAAGAGTGTCAATGGACAACCGCTAAAACTCAATCGCGAGTTTTATGTCACGTTGCCTCCGGGCGATTCCTTTCGAGTGGAATTGAACAAGCGACTGGAGGAAAGCGGCGCAACCGTCAGTGCTCAGTCTACCGACACCACGCAGTCGCTGATGATGTTTTTCATGTTAGCACTCCCCTTGATCGTGATTATTACGATTTGGATGTTGTATCGTCGGACACGGGATCAAATCGTTGGAGGTGGTTTTCTTTCAAGCTTCAGTCGCTCGACAGCCAAACGTTATGAGCCATCGGATCAGCAAACAACCTTCAAGGATGTCGCTGGACTGGAAGGAGTGAAGGCCGATTTACAGGAAATCGTCGATTACTTGAAGAGTCCTGAGAAGTTTCAAAAGCTCGGGGGTCGCGTACCCAAAGGTGTTCTGCTGAACGGTTCGCCGGGTACGGGTAAGACCTTATTGGCACGAGCGATTGCTGGTGAAGCGGGCGTGCCGTTTTATTCGGTCTCTGGCAGCGAATTTATTCAGATGTTTGTCGGTGTGGGTGCAAGCCGTGTGCGCGATTTGTTTCAGACAGCCAAAGACAATGGACCGGCCATTATCTTTATCGACGAAATCGATGCGGTCGGTCGGCAACGCGGAGCCGGTTTAGGGGGTGGGCATGATGAGCGTGAACAAACATTGAATCAAATCCTCAGCGAGATGGACGGCTTTTCTCCGAGCGATTCGGTGATTGTCGTAGCGGCTACCAACCGACCCGATGTGCTCGATCCGGCGCTGTTGCGACCAGGTCGTTTTGATCGACACATTACCGTTTCTCGGCCGACGCTGAAGGGGCGATTTGAGATATTCAAAGTGCATGTTCGTGAAGTACCGCTTGATGCGGACGTTGATCTGCAACGATTGGCAGCGGCCACAGTGGGTCTAACGGGTGCTGATATTCGCAATATCGTCAATGAGGCTGCGTTGTGGGCCGCACGGCGCGATAAGACCCGAGTCGCTATGGAAGATTTTGAATACGCGCGAGACAAAGTTCTGATCGGTGCTAAGCGGGAAGAAGTACTGCAACGAGATGAGAAAGAGAAGACCGCCTATCACGAAGCGGGACACACCATCGCGGCTTGGTTTTTGCCCGGCGCCCGCCATGTTCATAAAGTGACCATCATTCCTCGCGGCCGCTCACTGGGGAGCACACAGATTTTACCCTCGGAAGATCGAGTCAGTATGTCTCAGACCGAACTGCAAGATGAGTTGGTCGTATTGCTGGGTGGACGCGCAGCCGAAAAATTGATCTACAGTGAAACGACAGTGGGAGCAGAAAATGATTTGGAGCGGGCGACAGGTTTGGCTCGGCGAATGGTGACTCACTGGGGAATGAGCGCGAAACTTGGTCCGGTCAGTTATAAGACGGCCGATGATGATCCGTTTTTGGGTCGCGAAATTCATCAGCAGCGGCAATTCAGCGAGCATACTCAAGAGCTGATCGATGCCGAGGTGACTTCGATTTTGCATGCTGCAGATCAGCGGGCTTTTCAAATTTTGTCGGAACACAAAGAGCTACTGGAAGGCTTGAAAATCGCTCTATTGAATAAAGAAGAGTTGGATGAGAGCGAAATCGAAAGCGTGCTGGGACCCTCAGTTCATCCGCAGCGGCCCTCTATGGATGCTGTGATGTAGTTGAGCTGTGGTTCGATTGCTGCTCAATCCAATTCAGTAATTCGGCAGTTGGCTGCACGATTCTGACTTCGCGCGGCGGGTTCTTCCCGTCGCGGACCATCATGATCACTTCGGTATCATCGTTTGAAGTCGGAACAGGAGCAGACGCCGTTGGCTGAGCAAGCCATTCGTTTTGACCGCGGGTTGTATCGAGCTCAGCGAATTGCTGTGAAGAAGCCGATGGTATAGCAAGCGACAGAGTCTGCAATTGATACGCAATTTGGGCTTGGCCCGCATAGAGGCCTTTGTTTTCTTGGTGATCTGCCGCATTGCATACGCCAACTAAATTTCCTCTTGAATCAAACAGGCCGCCGCCGCTGCGTCCATCGACCGGTGCACCATCGACTTCAATGTTCGCTTCGCCCAGATAACGATTCAGCGAAGTGATTTGGGTTTCCTTGATGGCCGGCGGTGTGCCGCGATCGCAACCGATGCTAAAGGTGGCTGAGCCGACAGATAGTGCTTCGGCGTAATTGATGCCGACAGGTTGAACCGCGAAGGGCAAAGCGCATCGCACCATGCCGATGTCGTGTTTGTCGGCAAAAAACTGCAGCACTTGACCTGGTACCATCACCCAATTTCCATCGCGATAAAAATCGACAAAGAGTTGATCCGTTTGATTCATGTCGCGGAAGATATGACCGCAGGTGATAATAAGTGCTTCTCCGTTTTGTGACCAGACAACGGTTCCAGAGCCGTTGGATTGCAGGCTTTCCGATTCAATTCTCAGACGGACCGTCGCTGCCAGTGCTTTTTGTTTGGCCTGGAATAATTCACCGTCGCGCTGTTTCATCTCACCGACGCGCTTCTCGATCGGCTGCGCATCAACGGGTGATGGATTAGACTGAACTGTGGGTATATTCGCAGAGGCGGGGACGACCTGCGATTCGCGATTTAGATTGCGCAGTTGATCCTGGGCAGGCGACGTCGTATCGGAAATGGAACCGATGGACCGAGTCGGAGTTGAGGGTGAGAAGGGCTGAACTGGGGAACTATCTTTTTTGGGAAGTCGCTTGAGGATGTCTGCCTGGGTGAGTCGGCCGACAATTCGATCGACTTCCTTCTGATCGCGTAAAACGATCAGCGTAGGGACGCTGTCCACCTTCCAATCAGCGGCCGTGGCGCGATGGGCCAGGGCGTCGACTTCCTGCACTCGATAGCCAGCCGACCGCAGTTGCTCAAGATCGGGTCGAAGTTGTTGACAATGAGGGCAGCTTTGGGCCATGAAAACCACAAGATCGACTTCTGATGGAGTGGCGACAACGGCCGATAGTAAAAGCCAAGCAGGTAACGAAAGCATGGGATCCCTCCTTGGATTCCGCCGGTCGGTCGCGTCTCAACACTTCGAGTCTAAGAGCCGATCTGAAAACTGTGGCTAATGCCGTCGGCTAACTATCTGGCAACCGCGGCTAACGCCGTCGGCTAATGGTTTTCGGATAGTCTCCAAGCCTCCTTGCCTAGATGAAATTTAGTTTGGGAGCTTTTTGAAATTATTACAAGATCAACTTTTCGACAATTTTGTTCGTTTGGCTTGCTATCAATGCCGAACCGCCTCCTACGAAGCGAGTCTATTTTGTTACAATTCACATCACTTTTAGGGCTAAAACTTCCCGATAGGATCGATTTGAAGCCGCATGACTCAACGACGTATTTTGGTAACTGCCGCGCTCCCTTATGCCAATGGACCCATTCATATTGGGCATCTGGTGGAGTACATTCAGACTGATATTTGGGTACGCTTTCAGAGATTAAGAGGGCATCGCTGCGTGTTCATTTGCGCTGATGATACGCATGGCACGGCGATCATGATTCGAGCCCGGCAGGAAGGGCGAAACGAAGAAGAGATTATCGCTGAAAGCCAGCAGGCTCATGTAGGTGACTTTCAGCGTTTTGATATCGATTTCAGTCACTACGGCAGCACGAACTGTCCCGAGAACAAGGAGTTATGTGATCAAGTTTGGGGGGCTTTGCGACAAGCCGGTTTGGTGATTGAGCAGGATGTGAGTCAATTGTTTGATCCGCAAGCGGGTGTATTTTTGGCGGATCGCTTTGTAAAGGGTACGTGCCCTAATTGTAAGGCACCCAACCAATACGGCGACAACTGTGAAAAGTGTGGTGCGACTTATACACCTGCCGATTTGATTGATCCGGTGAGCACCCTATCGGGCGCGACTCCGGAGACTCGCAGCGCGAAACATTTATTCGTCCAATTAGAACCCTTGCGAGAGTTTTTGACGCATTGGACACAGACCAGCGGTGCTTTGCAGGTCGAGGTTGCCAATTATCTTAAAGGACATTTTCTGGGGAAGGAATTGCGAGACTGGGATGTGTCTCGACCGGCGCCCTATTTCGGATTCGAGATTCCGGATGCTCCGGGAAACTATTGGTACGTTTGGTTTGATGCACCGATAGGTTATATTGCCAGTACCGCCCAGTGGTGCAAGGTGAATGGTGAGAATCTGGACGATTGGTGGCGCAACGGCGCTACCGAAATTCATCATTTCATCGGCAAAGACATCACCTATTTTCATACCCTGTTTTGGCCAGGCATGTTGAAGTCGGCTGGCTATAACTTACCCAAGCAGGTGCATATTCATGGTTTCTTGACCGTGGGTGGCGAGAAGATGTCCAAGAGCAAGGGGACATTCGTTAAGGCTGCGACCTACCTCAATCATCTTGATCCAGCCTATTTGCGATACTACTACGCCAGCAAGCTTGGGCCAAGATTGGACGATATCGATTTGAACCTGGATGAGTTTTTGGATAAAGTCAATGCGGATTTGGTCGGTAAAGTCGTCAACTTGGCGAGTCGAACAGCCAAGTTCGCCCAGGCTCAGGGGTTGAGTTCGCAATATCCTGATGACAATGGATTGTTTGCTGCGGGCGTTGAAGCGGGTGAAGAAATTGCTGCAGCCTATGATAGTGGTGATTATGCAAAAGCGATGCGTCTGATCATGGAGTTAGCCGATCGCGCAAATCCGTATGTCGAACATGCTCAGCCATGGGTGCTCAACAAAGATATTAGTAATAGAGCCCGTTTGCAGGAAGTTTGCACGGTCGCTTTAAATTTATTTCGGCAGCTTGCCATTTATTTGGCTCCTGTCCTGCCGAAGTTAGCTAAGCAATGCGGTGAGTTGCTGAATGATCCGATCGTATCGTGGGAGCAGTCCAAGCGGCCGCTAGTGGGTACCAAGGTTTCAACGTTTACACACATGATGCAACGTGTGAAGAAAGAGGATATCGAAAAAATGATTGAAGAAAGCAAACCCTCCGAGGGAACTGAAAATGCTGGCCCTGCGGCAAGTGCTGGCTCGTGTTGGAACGATTCGGGCGAGGCTCTGGAAAAGGAACCGCTCGCTCCGACGTGCACCATCGATGACTTTACAAAGGTTGACTTGCGGGTCGCGCGAATTATTGCGGCAGACGAAGTTCCCGAGGCGAGGAAGCTGTTGAAGTTAACCGTCAGCATGGGTGGCGATGCAGTACGCACAGTGTTTGCGGGTATCAAGGCCGCTTACAAGCCCGAGGATTTAGTGGGTCGATTGGTCATCATCGTTGCCAATTTGCAACCTCGACAAATGAAGTTTGGGCTCAGCGAGGGAATGGTGGCGGCCGCAGGCGAGGGTGGAGCCGAAGTGTATTTGTTGACTCCAGATAGCGGTGCCAAGCCAGGCCAGAGAGTGCATTAACAGATCGCGAATATTCATACCTTCAGTCGAGGAGGGTGGTATTGTTAGGGGCACAATCAGCTTGGAGAATTCGGCTGGTCAGTCGGATCATTTTACGGCCGACTCGCGATCCGCTCGAAGCCTCGCATCTGCAGCGTTTGGTTGTCCAGGTGCGAGGCTTGAAGCAAGAACTTTTTTGTTCCACTCATTCGCTCGCTGATCCTCCGCCGAGGATATGGTTTCTGAAGATACCTGGCTCGTCGGGGCGAGCTGAAAAAGCGAGCTCATTTCCGGCTGAACTCATTCCTTTTCCCGCCGCAGTGCTCACTTGGAATCCTCCCGGTTATGGCGCGAGTGAGGGGAAGGCGAATCTCAAACTCGCTGCAGATTTGTTACCCGAAGTGGTTGAGGCGGCAGTGCAAACTTTGAAATGGACCAGCGTTCCCATGTTTGCGATGGGAACAAGTCTAGGTGGAGCTTTATCGGTACATCTTTGCATGCAGCGAGACGTAGCTGGCATCATACTTTGCAATCCACCCTCCTTACCGGAACTTCTCCTAGGCTACAACCGTTGGTGGAACTTGATGGTTGGCGGTCGCTGGCTTTCAGAATCGATTCCGCCGCCGCTGCACACGATGTCCTTGGTGCAGCGAATTAGTACACCAGGCGTATTGATCACTTCCCTGGCGGATCAAGTTGTACCGCCCGAATTGCAACAAAGAATAGCTAAAAATTATGCAGGCCCTTTAAAAGTGATCGAGGTTGCCGATGCCGATCATCGCTTGCGTATGGCTGAAATACCACCGGCCGAAATGCGATCCGCAGTGCAGTGGTTGCTGAGTCAGGCGGGGATAAAATAAAGGGCTCTCGCCAAATGGTATATACCGCAGAAAAAAGGGGTTGATGGGATGCGTTTTGCGAACAAAGTGGCAATCGTCACCGGAGGTGCCAAGGGTATTGGGCTGGGTTGTATCGAAGTCTTTCATGAAGAAGGAGCAAAGGTCATCCTGCTGGACAGAGATTATCGAGCAGCCGAAGAAGTGGTAAGTCTGCTGAGTGAGAAGCGGCCGCATTCGGCAGCCGCCTATGCTTGTGACGTGGGTGATTTGGTGCAATTGTCTCAGGCAATCGCTTTAGCGACCGAGCATTTTGGTCGCGTCGATTGCCTGATCAACAACGCAGGCGTGCATCCACCGGATACACCGATCGAGCAGACGTCCGCTGAGGAGGTAATGCAGTTACTGAAAATCAATTTCGTGAGCACCTACATGGCCTCGATGGCAGTGATCGATTCGATCAAGCGAACTCAGGGTACCATTATCAATATCAGTTCGATGACCGCTGTGCTTGGACAAAAAAACTCTTGTGCTTATGCGGCAACAAAAGGTGCACAGTTAAGTTTCACAAAGGCGTTGGCGTTGGAACTTGCTCCTTTCGGTGTTCGTGTCAACGCGGTTCTACCCAGCAATGTAGACACGCCCCTGATGCGAGCCTGGGCTTCATCGCTGGCGGATCCCGAATCCGCTCTGCAACGAATCGCCGAACTCCAGCCCCTGGGACGCATGGCGACTCCGCGCGAGATGGGTACGATATGTCTCTTTTTGGCGAGCGCAGATTCGAGCTTTATCACCGGGCAGGGTATCATTGCCGATGGGGGTGCGAGTCTAGACTACTGACCGCAAAAAGATAATTCAGTAGCCGGGACGGGGGTCGAACCCGTACGACCCTTAACGGGTCACAGGATTTTAAGTCCTGTGCGTCTGCCTATTCCGCCACCCGGCCGCTGAATGAATTTAAGTATCCCAACTCCGCGCCTAGTTGTCTAGAGTGGATTAAAGTCTGCGACAGACCAAAATCGAGCGTCGCTGGATCAGGTTTTTTCAGAAGAACAGGGAATAGTTGAGACAAATCGCAGCCGAATTAGGTTGCGGTTTGTTCTGGCGGTGTGGCAGGTTGAATCGCTTGCCACTGAGTGTCTGTGCGTGTTTGCATGCGCTCGGCGAGTGTGAGCAGTTCCGGTGATTTGCCCCACATTCGGTCGCAAATGATGGCTAGATCGAGTTGTTCCAGTTCCACCACCATGATTTTTTCTTCCACAGGCGCGCTGTTGATCGAAAGTGGAATTTTCATTTGCTCGCGCCAATTGCCTTGAGCGAGAATATTGCTTTGGGCTACGGGAGCAGCCAACATCAATCGACGCATTCCGCCGAATTCATTGAGTTGATTTGTCTTGTCAGCAAGGCATTGCCTTACGGACTGACCGACCTGATGTTGGAACCACATGTGCTCCAATTGACCATCGGCGAGATAGGGATGGGCTTGCTTCAGCAGATTTTCCATTGCGAATAACAGCTTGGGAAAGTCAAAAGCCATCTCGGGATCTTGCTTCAGGATTTTGAGCAGGGTGGCACCTTCGGAAGCACCAGAGATTTTCGCCGCTTCGCCCTCACCCAGAACAGACAGCGTTGAGACACATCGCAAAGCTTGATGAATAAAGCCTCGAATCTCATCGATGAACGGTACGAGTTTCATTCCCAGAGCATCGGATTCAAGGTTTTTCAAGAGCAAGCCTATGCCTTGTTCCGGAAGAAGGCTCGGCCATGTCGACCAACTGCGATGCAGTTTAATCAACTTACGGCGTTCATGCTGCAACGCATCCTCAAGTTTAGCGGCTAAAGCTTGCATGATTCGATATGAGATTTCGTATCGAAGAACCGTGAACTTCAGCTTACGACTGACTTCGGCCACTTGCTCCGGAGTCAGTTGTTGTTCCGCATTCGCTTTATTATTTTGATGTCCCCCTTGGCCTGATCCCAACAACTTCATCGCATCAAGATCATGTTCGTGTTTCTGCTTGGCTCTGAGCAGAGATTCTTCTATTTTTTTCGCTTGAAGCTGAATACCAGTGAGCAGTCCCAGATTAATCTTGCAGGGCATCGAAGTCAGCCGACTGCGAACGAGGCAGCCCTCGCTGATATTGCGAAAAAGAATCTCGACGATCGGTTCAATCGGCTCCGCAAAAGGATTCCGACTCCGCGGATACAATGCCCGAACCGCGTTCGCACAATTGTGTAACCAAGCTTCATTTGAAAATCGCAAATCGGACAGCAATTGTTCCAGATTGCTCGATAACTCCTGCACGTATTCTTCAGCTTCGGAGAGTATAGCCGTTGTGCGATCGGGATCTTTCTCCAGTCTCAAGGGAGATTTTCCAACCGACTCGGCGCGTACACTGAGCGGAAACCATTTCTTGCAATACTCGGCGATGCAGTTCTGAATAATTTCAGAAATTCGATTCTTCGATTCAACACGACATGGATGAAAACTAACCGATCGCAACCAAGGTGTCAGCGACATTCTGGTCGATTGAGTCTTATTGGCACGGGAAAGGTCGAGAGAGTGGCCAACGTTCGTACTGCTATCCATGATCATCATCTTCGCCATCTGATGAATGGTACCGGTCAACGCATCTTTGGAAGATAGACGATCATTAGCGAAGCAATAAATATGATCTAACGGCGTCTTATGCGAAGTAGTGGACTTGCATGTTCCGTAGAACGGGCTTTCGGTCAAACCATAATAGTCATTGTTGGCATCAAAATAATGAGCTAGTTCGCGAAAGAATGCGAGGGATGCCGCACTGGGAATTATCTCTTTCGGATCCATAGATGTGACAGCCGAAGAAACAACGCCGATCATTTGGTATTCGGAAATCTGCTTGTCGTGTAGGATGTTGCGGATCGCAAAACCGATATCGCAGAAAATAGCGCTACCTGTCCCACCATGTGCGGAAGTCACCACATAAATCCGCGGCTTAAAACAATGGTTCTTCGAGCTATCGCTTTCGTCATGCCCCGCATGTTGATAGCTCAATAAATATTCAATCGCCTCCTCCAACGCATGACCGATAGACTGTTGGTGATCCAAGAGCGCAACCTGACCTAAAGGACGCGCACCCCCGGTCTGTTGGTTCCTGGGGATATTATAAAGCCACCGTCGGCTAACGGTTTCAAACAACTCCGCTGGCGCCTCTCGATAATAGTGCGCATCCTGCAAGGGGATGTGCAGCTTTTCCTCATCGCGAAAGGCAAGTGCGGGATTATCTTTACCGATATTGAGGCTATCATTGTCCGTGTCGATCAAGAGCCAGTGAGTATGTTCAGTCGGTGCTTCCGCTTCCAGAAAGACGGACCGCAACTCGGCCAACACGCGACATCCCACTCCACCTAAACCAATAAATAGACTGGGCGACTGACGCCAAGCTCCCACCGCGGAATCAGGTAGAGCGGGCAAATCAATCATCGGGCGTTTTGACAGCAGAACCGTCGACTGTTTATGGTCGACCTCTACCAGACTGCGGGCGATCAATTTTCTTTTCGGACCGAACGGTCGAGCAACTTCGACTGCATTTTCTCCCTTGACCGCTTTATTCGAACCGTAGAGTTGTTCGGCAATTGCGAGCTCATCGAGAAACTCGACGCAACTTGGGTAACGTTGGGAGGGATCTTTTGCCAAAGCGCGATTCAGCACAACTTGCTCAGCATCTGAAACCATTTCCAGATTCGGTGGATGGTGTAGATGTTGGTTTGCTAATTGGGCTATGGTCGTCCCCTCAAAGGGGAGACGTCCCGTGAGTAGCTCGTAGTACATGATTGCCAAACTATATTGATCGCTGTGCCGACCAGCACGACCATCAAACACTTCAGGTGCAGCGTACGAGGGAGTTAAGCCGCCGATGCACGATTGTTGACCTTCCGAGAGACTCTTAACAACTCCGAAGTCAGCAAGCTTCACTCGATCGGCTACTAAAAGAATGTTTCCGGGCTTCACATCCAAATGCTGTAAATCATGCTTCAAACTCAAAAAATCAAGAGCATCTGCAGTATCTCGCAAATAACCGACAAGCCGATCGCGGGGGATTCCATTCAAACCTTGCAAGCAATACGCCTGAAATTGGTCATAAAGACTGCTCTCGGCCAATTCGGTCACAATCATTAAGTGACCATCGATAACCTCAATCCGCTCAAGCGACAAAATGAACGGATGCTTGACCTCGCGAATTCGCTGCAAAGAACGCATTTCCGATGCAGCCCGTTCCTCATCCAGCGTCCCATAAACGATCTTTATCGCTTTTTTAAGCCCACCAGGTGCATCGCATAGCCATACTTCTCCATAACCGCCTGAACCTATTTTTCGGATCAAGCGATATCCGGGAAGGATTTCTGAATCGGGTTGTATGATGGGGGCTACCGTCATAGAGGAAGTTAAACCCTTTTTCCCAATACGTTAAACGCTGACTGGTGAGGGGAATGATGCACCGTCCGAAGCTGGGACTACCATCGTCGGCTGGTAATTCATCATGGCTGCGGATGACGCCGGAGTCGTTTTCGACAATCCCACTTGAGGCGTGGAAGCATTACTGCTACAAGCAACTGGAGTTGCTGACGATAACGATGCGGTTGAGGAACCAAAGTAGTTCCTGCAAGCCAAATCAAGATACTCTTCACGCAATTCGGCGGGACCTCCCGTGTAAGCACAAAGCGACTTGACTTGGTGAATCAAATCGCGAGCGTGGCATCGACGAAATGGACGACCAGCACCGCGGTAATGCTTATGCAGCAAATAATCAAATGCTCGGGGACGCCATTGAAACCCAAGTTCCTCACAACAGCGACGCATTAAAGTCCGGAATTCATTTTCCGAAGGATCCCCGATCTCAATCTTAAAGGGAACTCGGCGCATAAAGGCTTCATCAACCAACGCTTCCGGGTTTAGATTCGTTGAGAAAAGTATCGTTTGCTCAAATGGCACACAGATCTTTTTACCCGTCGGCAAATTCAAATAGTCAATACGGCTCTCCAAGGGAACAATCCAACGGTTCAAAAGTTCCGCGGGAGCAATTCGCTGTCGTCCGAAGTCATCAATCAGCAAGCAACCACAATTGCTTTTCATTTGCAAGGGAGCTTCACACGTGTTGCTGCGAGGATCATGACGAATCTCCAAGTTATCCATCGTCAACTCGCCACCCACAATCACAGTAGGTCGTTTGATTCGAATCCAACGCTGATCATAATTGGTGGAGTCCAATAGGGCAGTGTCGCGATTCGTATTCATTTTTTGATGTACGGATTGATCATATAATTTGATGATCATTCCGTCATCAATCACGGCATGAGGTATCCAAACGCTTTGCCCCTGAGCTGCCGTAAGACATTTGGCAAGCGTTGTTTTGCCATTGCCCGGCGCACCATAGAGAAAAATACCTCGGCCACTATTGATCGCTGGGCCAATAAAGTCGAGCCAAGATTCCTCAAAAGTAATATCTTTTAGAGCCGCAGTTAAATGTTGACGACGTATGGGACTAAAACATTTTCCTTGAGCCTCTACCGAGATCAAGTACTCGGCCAATGGAACCGGCGCTGGACCAGTGTAAGAAAATGCTTTCTGCAACTGCTGTACTCGCGACCGACCATTCTCGGTCAGGCTGTAGTAGTAGTCATTAAAAGCCGCTGGGCGAGCATGTACGACTAACTGCCTGGTGCGCAGCGTACCAATCATCTGTTCGATAATGGGAAAGGGTAATCCTGTTCGTTCCGATATTCTTCGGCCCGACAGAGTTCCGGATAACTGTAGCACCTGGCAAACTAACGACTCAATTAACGAATCCGTTAAACCGGTCTCTTCAATCGTTCGCGGCTCGGCGGGCAAAAAAGCATCATCATACATGCTGCTAACCGCCTGATTGCCGCCGCTTATCATCGTTTGTGGTTGAGGCATACTTCTCTGTTCCTAATCGCAGGACGCCGAAACGTGCTTCATTGCGATCTTGTCTAGTTCCAAAGGTGGGCTCAAATCGAGGCCCATTGTGGGTAGGCTATCATCGAAACTTAGCTAACGAATTCGTGCGCCAAGGAAAAAACCTTCGATAATCGAAACAAATTGCCAAAAAAAAGCGTCAGAGGGTCAAGCCAAAGTCTTGTGCGCCAAACGTGGCAGAATCGTCACAACTTGGAGGAATTCTTTCCCCCGCGATAATCGTTAGATTCGAAAACGAGCTCAAAGCTCGCCGCTTTTTTTGAAAAACCATTCATCTGTAATTACTTCTGTGCATGGAAACGGAACCTATGGTTAGAGCGGAAGTTCTACTTTATCGCCCCCGCGCTTCGGCGCAAGAGTTTAGGCGATGTACAGAGTCGTTTTGTCAAACGTATTGGTGATACATGCCTGTTGCCTCATCCGCTGCCCCTCTTTCACTACAGCCGATGTCGTCGGACGCTAGTGCCTTTCATGCGACAAATGGTCAGGTTCGAGAAAATGGTGAAGTTCGAGAAGGTGTGGCGCAGCCCTCAACCACCAACGCGATTGTGTGGATGCTCAGCGGATCTTTGAGCGGCACAGATAAATCCCAGACCTATTCGTTGTTACCCCCTTCCATTCGCGTTGGGCGTAAACCGGGTTGCGATCTTCTTCTCTCCCATCCCACAGTGTCCGGACAACATGCTCGCTTTGATATTCGAGAGGGCGAATTGTGGTTGGTAGAGTTGGGCAGTACCAATGGGACTTTTGTTAATGGGAAAAGGTTGCTCAATGAAGTTCAAGTGAAAGAGGACGATTTGATTCAATTCGCGGAAGTGCCGTTTCGCGTCTGTCGCAATCATCGCCGCGCTGCGGCAAGCACCGTCCAAGGAAATGCATCCGATCAAGCCTTGGCGCTGGTTCAGTTCGATCGATTCATGGAACAACGACTGGTCATTCCCCACTTCCAACCCATTATTGATTTGGTCAATGGCAGTTTGCTCGGTTACGAAGTTCTCGCTCGCAGCAAAGTGATCGGGCTGGAAAGTTGCGGCGCTATGTTTGATGTGGCAAGTCGCTTGAATATGGAAGTCGAGTTGTCTCGCATGCTGCGTTGGGAGGGAATTCGCGAAGCAATATCGCTCCCCGGTTCACCCCGAATATTTGTGAATACACATCCCCTGGAATTGCAGCGCGAGGGTCTGCTGAATTCCATGATCATGGCTCGTCAAATGACCGCACAAACTCAATTGGTACTCGAGATTCATGAAGCGGCGATCAGCGACCCGAAACAAATGCGGGAATTGAAGGAAAGTCTGCGCGATCTGCGAGTTGAGCTCGCCTTCGACGATTTTGGCGCCGGACAAACTCGACTGGCCGAATTAACCGAGGCAAGACCCGATTATCTCAAGTTCGATATCTCGCTGATTCGCGGCATCGACCAAGCGGGCGCTGAACGGCAAAAACTGGTTCATTCGCTGATTGGCGTTACGCTCGATCTCGGAATTGTCCCCCTGGCTGAAGGTATAGAGACAGAAAGCGAAGCAGAAGTCTGCCGTCAGTTAGGATTCTCCCTCGCACAGGGTTTCCACTTCGGACGACCCTCTCCTGCTTCAAGTTTTTGCTGATTCGAAATGCATCCGCCAGCAGCCAATGCAATTGGATCGTTGACCACTCAGTGCTTTTCTGAGTCGTAACCCTCAGCGGTGATCGCCATGACAATGGGAGAACTATCATCTTCTCCCTTGATCAACTCGACGTCCTTCACCGGTTCTTTGGATTTCACCTCGATAACGAGATAGCGAATCTGCTGGCCACCGGCCATGCGGTACGCAAACTTAGAGCCGTCCACATCCACTTTGCGAATATAATCGGCGAAATGTTCTTGATTGAGCAATTTGTGATCTTCGACTTGGCCATTTTCATATTTCAAGCGAACGATCATCGAAACACTCTTGCCACCGATTGCCGGAAAACCCCAGCCGCTCACACCACTGAGCAAGTGCAATTTCTTGACAGTCATATTGCAAGTTACGACAACCTGCTTGGGCATTTTGGGAGGTAATGTTCCCAGCGGACCGTTGAGCAAAATAATATTGGGTACCCTATCGACCTGCGGATCGACCAATACGAACGGGACTCCTTCGAATGTCTTGGGGCTCCAGTCTGGGAAAATCATGCGGTCCGCCCCTGGAGGGCCATCGTGAAATAAATTTTTTGTGCTGACAGCCGTAGCGACCTTACCGATCGGCAAAGGTGCATACCGACCTTTGCTGGTGAGGTACTCTAGCAAAGAAGTCATATCGGCTTCGGTCATCTGGCTCTCGAAACCTTCGGGCATCAGCGACTTCGTCGAACCCACCAATTGCTCAATATCTTCGCGAAGCAACGTCTGACGCTTACCCTGGCTATCAATCAGTTCAATACTCGTTCGCGATTCACCGGCTAGCATGCCCGTCAACACCAAGCCATCAGAGGTTTGGACCGTATAGGTGCGGAAGTTGCCTTCGACACTGCGACTGGGATCGAGAATATGGGTTAGCAATTCGGCCTTGGGGTGGACAGCCATACCTGTTAAGTCGGGACCGATCGCTTGTCCTTCTCCTGCAATTTGATGGCAAGCGGCACAGTGCTTCGTGAAGACCGCTTTACCTGCGACCGAATCTCCCTTTTTCTGTGTGATCGGCAGATACTGATCCAGCACACGCTGCCGATCGGGATTGGGGAGTCCCCCACCGGATTTCATCAGCATATCCGCAGCTTTGCGCACTTCCTCGCTCGGATGTGCCAATAGCGCTTGTTTCTGTTCCAAGCCCAAATCGGCTAACTGAATCTTTCCCCCTTCGATAGCCGAAAGCATATCGCGGATCAAGTCTGCTCGAGCCATCAGCAAGCGAATGGCCGCTTGTCGAGCGACGGGAGTCAACATGGCGAATCGTTCGACAATCTTCACCCCGGTATCTTTGGCGCGGCTATTGGAAAGTCCTTCGATAATCCCTCTTGCCAGTTCGGGTGGACATTGCGGAGTGATCTGTTCGATCAGAGCGCTTACCAGTGCACTATCGTTCGGCGAAATACCAACAGCTTGCTGAGCGGCGCTGATTCGATCCTCAACGCCCAATTCATTGTCGGCCACGCGTTTCGCAAGTTCAGTGGCGATTTCTCGCGCCTTTTCGGCAAGTGCGGCGCTTCCCATGCGCTGAGAGAGTTGAACCAATTGCGCCTTATTGCCCGTGCTGATTCGCTTCAGTAAGTTCAGCAATTTGCTTTCTTGAGCTTCCGATAACTTGACCTGATAATCAGCCGGCCAACCTGCCGACAGTCCCGCGATCATCTCACCGGCGACTTGCTCATCTGCTTTCTCAAGAGCCGCTAGCAGGCCCTCAACGCCCGCTGGATCTGGGCGACCGCGGGCAATATGTTCGGAAATAATGCGTATGGCACCGCGTGTTCGATCAGGCAAGGCGACTGCAGTTACTTTATCGTCAACCATAGAAACATGTTGCAAGAAGCCAAGTGCATGCGTAGCGGCCGCTGCTGTGACCGCGTCGGCTAACCAACGATCATTCATTACGGCAGTGTCTTTACTGATCTTGGCCAGAGCAGCGCCGGCCGAATCGTCTGCCGTTTGATCTGCAATCGCAAGTAAGGCAGCCAAGCGAACTTGGGCATTGTCGTCGTTCATTAAGCCCGCATTCAATATGGCGGTAAGCGAAACATTATCCTTGGGCAACACCATCAAAGCATTGCGGCGAACGCCCGCTGATGGATGTTGCAAAGCTTTGATCACTGCAGCAGTCGCAGCCGATTTCGGCTCAAGCAGACCTAGTCCATGTAAAGTCCAGAGCGAATGAATCGCCCCGACATTTAAGCCGATACTATCCACTCGGCGATCCGCTAGTAGCTGGACCAATGCGTCTTCCACATCCTTCTTGCCTCGCTCCACCAGCAATCGCTGTGCGTGCTTGCGCCAAAACATATTGCTGTGACCTAGGGCTTGCACTAAACCAGCAGGATCCGTTTCCGAGAGCTTCGGTGCAGCCATATCTTCGCTCTTGGCACCAGGATAGGTCAGGCGATAGATGCGACCATGACGCTTGTCGCGAAGCTTGGTTTCATAGGCATTACCTTTACCGGTTTGAAAACCATTGGGTGTCGGGTTGTGCTGAACAATGTAGTTGTACCAGTCGAGAACCCACACGTTACCATCCGGTCCTACCTCTGCCATAATAGGAGAGGCCCATTCTTCATCGGCAGCCACTAAATTACACGGACTATACGATTTGAAACCTGCGCCATCGGGGACAAGTACAAAGGTTCCCACCAAATGACCTGTCGGTTCGCAGACAAACGCTGTGCGATTCCACCAGCTCTTGGGGTAGGTTCGCGCTGTGTAGAGAGCGTGTCCGGCTGCTGCCGTGTAGCCGCCATGCTGATCGACTTGGCGAATCTTATCGGTGATTGCTTTGAACAGATGCGTATCGGCGATACCTTGCAAGGTCGTCGGCGCCCAGCCACGAACTTGTTCATAGTAGCGGTTGGGTATCGGCATAAAATCACTCGGATTCCTGTTCGCTGTGGAACCAAACACTAAACCTTCTTCGCTGAATCCCAGTCCCCAAGTGTTGTTATTGGTTGAACGCATAAATTCAATGCGTCCCACTTCGGTTTGGCCGTTGGCTTCGCTGCGGGATTCAAAACGCCAGAAGCCTTGCCGAAAACCATCTTGTTTGCCCGCTGCCGTCACAGGTTCGGAAAAATTGTATCCTTGCATTCCCCAGTACCAGTTATCCAGGCCATACTGGAAGTTGCTGATACCACCATGCGTATCGCCCATGGCCCAACCTTCGATGACGATCTCTCGGATATCGGCCCGATCATCGCCATCGGTATCCTTTAGATAAAGCGTTTCGGTACCATTCTGAACAAAGGCTCCACCGCGGCAAAAAGCGATTGACGTCGGAATGCTTAATTGCTCGGCGAAGATTGCGAACTTATCGGCTACGCCATCGCTATCGGTGTCTTCGCAGATTCGAATTCGATCGCGGCCTTTATTGCCGGGCTGTAATTCGTTGGGGTAGTCCATCGTCTCGCAAACCCAGAGTCGGCCGCGATGATCCCAAGTCATGAAGATCGGCTTGCCCCCCAGTTCCGGCTCCGCCGCATAAAGCTTGAGTTCGAATCCTTGCGGCTGCACGTAGTGCTTGATCGCTTCGGCAGGTGAGAGCGGTTCTTGCATTTGCGATAGAGGCTTGCCCTGCGCACCCCATTGCTTGCTGGGGGTGTAATTTGGAATCTCATTTCCAACATCAACGAATTTCAGCGGAGCGATATCTTTCCGCAAGGCGGTCATCGCGGGCGCTTGAAACAAAGCCGTATTGATGAAAGGTGGTACTTCCTTCAGATCCTGTCCGCACGACCAGCGAATACCGCGTTCGACCAGAGCCTGGAAACCTGGCTGACTCCAGGTCCGTTCATCGTGTCCCCAAGCCGTGTAAAAAACACGTCCTTTACCTTCCTGGCGAACCCAAGTCCACGGTTCAGCTGTTTGCCCTTCCGCTTGCTCACCTTGTTCTCGATATTCGAGAATCAAACGACCTTGACTATTATGCTTGTGGTGGATGTACGTTTCGTCCCAGCTGCGAAAACCATCATAGTTTTTCATGATCGGATGATCGAGCTCGGCGATGCGAGTGATAAATTCTTGACCGCCATGACGCTGGAACTGTCCACCCAATAAAGCGATATAAGCCGGCGAATTCAAGAAGCAATACGACGCGCAGTGCAATGGCACGAATCCATGACCGCTTCGCACATACTCAAGCAATGCCGCTTCTTGCTCAGGTTTAATTTCTGCGATGTTCGCATAAATTACCAGGGCATCATATTGATTCAGCGTCTCGGCCTCCAGCGCTGCAACGCTTTCGGTGTACTCGACCGCAATACCGCGCGATCGCAGCACCGGAATCAACTGAGCGGCTCGATCCGCCGGTCGATGGTGTCCTTTGTCACCGAGAAACAACACTTTCAGGTTTTTGTCCTCTGCCCCCAATGGAGTTGGAGCCGAAAAGCAACGGACAAAAACTAAACCTAACAGCAGGAAAAATTTTCCGACGTTCATAAAGGTACTCGTCAAGGACTGAAATGTGCAAAGACGCGCGACTCAAACAGCAACCGCAACCAACCTAGAGCAGCAACCGCTGAATTCCACTTGAAGGCAGCGGTTGAAACTTACGCAAGGTCTCTCAAAATTAAAAATTATTCCAAGGTAAACTTCGGCAAGGGAACGATCTCGCCACCCTTCATCGCCGATTCATGAGCACACAAGCCAACGCAAGTCCAGTTGGCGCTGGTAACCGCATTGGGCCATGGATCGCGATCTTCAATTAGCGACGATACAAATTCATGCACAAGATGGGGATGCGAGCCACCATGGCCGCCACCTTGAATAAACGACAGATGATCGGCATCTTGAATCGAACGCGTAAACTTGCGAATCGGCTCCGGGAGCAAGTGTGCATAGTCGGGGACTTCGATCGGACTTGCGATCTCATGCTCAGGTTTTTTAGCCGTGTGCATCACGTGGGGGTGGCCTTCAACCAACGACCATTCGAAACTTTTTTTGGTTCCATAGACATCAAAGCTCTCGCGATACTGTCGCGCGGTGTCATAGAGGAATCGCCAGATGTGACATGCCACATCGCTTTCAGCAATTTTGATATGGCAAGATTCTACGGCAAATGCATTGCCCGACTTGCGACGAATATCTTCGCGTACCGTTCCGCTACCAAAACAGGATACGTATTCCGCTCGGCCATCAAGCAGGCCCAAGCACGGACTGACGACGTGCGTTGCATAGTGCATTGGAATCATCCGTTCCCAATATTCGGGCCAGCCGTCCATGTCTTGCGGATGCGATGCGGCTAGGTATTGAATCTTGCCGAGTTCCCCTTTTTCATATAACTCTTTGAGGAACAAAAACTCGCGACTGTATACTACGGTCTCGGCCATCATGTATTTGAAGCCGGTCTTTTTGACCATGTTACAAATCTGCTGGCACTCATCGATCGTCGTCGCCATCGGCACCGTACACATCACATGCTTGCCTGCTTGCAAAGCTTCCAGACTCATCCAGGCGTGGTCGGGGATCGGCGAGTTGATGTGCACAAAATCGATGTCGCGATCATTCAATACATCAGCATACTTGGTGTAGCGTTTAGCGATACCAAAGCGATCGCCCACTTCATTTAATTCGGTTTCGTTGCGGCGACATAGGGCGACCACTTCGGCGTGCGGATGGGCTTGATAGATGGGAATAAACTCAGCGCCAAAACCTAGTCCGATCATGGCAACTTTCACAGGCTTTACCGACATGGCAGGATCCGTTTCTTAGAGGGGAAAGCACGAAAACGACAAGAGTTCCGAGCTTCTCAGTATGGACTCCCCAATTCCGCTTGACACTGAGAAAAAGCGCATTCAATATGAGATTTTTTACCGATCACCGCTGGAGGACTTCGCACCATGACGCGAAAATCGGTCGCCCTTTTGGTGGAAACCTCGAACGCCTACGCTCGAGGCTTGGTCGAGGGGATCACGGACTATTTGCGTGAGTTTCCAGGTTGGTCGATTTACCTACCCGAACAACAGCGTTCGGCCGAGGCGCCGCGTTGGCTCACCAACTGGCACGGAGATGGTGTCATTGCACGCATTGAAACGTCCCAAATTGCAGCGGCGCTGGCCAAGTTAAAGATTCCCGTGATCGACGTCAGCGCCGCTCGACCCCTGCCCGACCTACCTTGGGTCGAGACCGACGATGCGGCCATCGCCCGCTTGGCGGCAGACCATTTACTGCAGCGTGGGTTCAGAAATCTCGCCTACTGCGGCGAGATTGGTTTCAACTGGAGTCGCTGGCGGGGAGAAGCGTTCACCCAGGAAGTGCTCAAGCGGGGAGCCAAATGTTATCACTTTGAAAATGCGACGCGCGGACAACAAGGCTATCGCTGGCAAGAGCAAATGGATCGGCTCTCGCATTGGCTCTGCCAACTCCCCAAACCGATCGGCATCATGGCTTGTTATGATATGAAAGCGCAGCAATTGCTGGATACGTGCCGCCAATTGGGAATTGCTGTCCCCGATGAAGTTGCGGTGATCGGCGTTGACAATGACGAACTGCTATGCAATCTGTGTGATCCACCGTTGTCGAGCGTTATTCCCGATGCTCGCCGCACAGGTTATCTGGCGGCCGAATTGCTACAACAAGCGATGGAAGGTAAGAAGGTACCGGCGGAAGGACACTTTATTGAACCGCTTGGAGTCGCCACGCGTCAATCGACGGATGTATTAGCGATTGAAGATCGCGAGATCGCTGCTGTCGTACGTTACATTCGCTTGCATGCATGCTCGGGCATCACGGTGAAGGATATTCTGCGCGATATTCCAATGTCCCGCCGTGTGCTCGAGAACCGATTTCTAAAATGGGTAGGCAAGACGCCCCATGAAGCGATCCTGCAGCAGCGGCTCGATCGAGTCAAAGTGCTGCTGCGGGAAACCGAGTTGCCGTTGGATAAGATCGCAATTCAAACCGGCTTCGAACATCCCGAGTATTTGAGCGTTGTTTTTCGAAAACATTTCGGTATGCCTCCCGGCGCTTATCGCCGTATCTCGCCGAGTTGAGTAGGGGATGTTCTATCGCATTGATACACCATCGTTCCCCTTTCACTCACAAACGGAGAAACGTATACGACTTTATGCTGTGGAAATTTTATGCGCTGGAAATAAAAAATCATGCAGGAGTACGGGCCAGCCTGCATGATGAAGTTCACTGTGAATCCAGTGCTGCGGACGAATGGGTTATAGCCAATCCCATGAGTTTCTCAGCCACTTCTGCAGGGCCAAGTCGACTGCTTCGTCGGTGCAAACAGGTGGAGAATGGGCAGTCCGTGGATCGTTGCGAACCAGACCTGTTGAAGCGGCTGTGCTGGCGCGGGCCGTGGGTGTTGTGGGGTTAAGTCGAGCAAAAAATTGATCGACGTTTTGCACCACTTGATCGGATCCCGCAATCCCGAGACCGCGGATGCCTGTGCTGATACCACTCCAAATTTCTTGCAGGAATGAGAACCCGAAGATACCGTTTCCGGCGGTACCATCATCGTTCAATATGGTGCCAACGCCTTGGCCATCGAGGATGTTGGTGCCGCTAACGCTGGTAATATTGACGAAGAAAGTTTCATTCGCTTCGACGGTGGTATCACCGCGGATTGCCACACTGATTGTCGCGCTGGTGCTGCCGGCGCGAATACGAACGCTGCCCGAGGTCGCATTGTAATCGCGACCAGCGATGGCGGAGTTATTGGCGGTTGCGAAATTGACGGTCACCGAATTGCTCAGAGCATTCGATAGCCTCACAGTGAAGATCGCATTCTTGGTATTGCGATTGCCTTCAGTGATCGACACATCGTTAATGCTGACCCCGACTGGATTGGTATCGTCATTGACAATCGTGCCTGTCCCTTGACTATCGTTCAGGGTCGCATTGCTGGGATTGGATAAATTGACCAAGTAAGTTTCGTTGGATTCAAACGTGGTATCACCGTTGATCGTAACGTTGATCGTCTTGGTGGTTTCGCCAGCCGCGAAAGTCAATGTGCCGCTGCTGGCAACGTAGTCACTTCCCGCTGTTGCGGTTCCGTTGGCGGTCGCAAAATTGACGGTCACCACCGAAGTGGAAGCTGCCGACAAGGTCGCTGTAAACGTGGCGGTTTTGGTGCCGCTATTGCCTTCGGTGACCGAAGCGTCTCCGATGCTGAGCGTGGGTGTTGGAGCGGAGTTATAATCCAGGGCAGCAGCCACATTGAGTCGTCCACCGGTTACCGTTTTGCCGGCCAGCGACGAAGTTGGGGTGGCGGTGGCGAGCAGCGCATTGCGAATTTGAGCGGCAGAGGCATTCGGATACTTGGAGGCATAGAGTGCAACGGCCCCTGTGACGTGAGGTGTCGCCATCGATGTGCCGCTGTAGGTTGCATAGCTGTTGTTGGGTACGGTGGAGATAATGCTCGAACCTGGAGCACCGAGATCGACCGTTGTAGCTCCATAGCTCGAGAAGCTTGAGATGGCCCCACCGCTGGTGATGGAGGCGACCGCGATCACACCTTCGTAGCTAGCCGCAGCCTCATTCACCGTACCAGTCAGGGTGCTGTAGTTGGATGGAAAGTTACCGGTCGCATCATTGTTGGAGGTGCTGTTTCCAGCAGCGGCAACAAACAAAATGTCGGCTTTCGCGTGCCGCAGGATCGCATCATGCAGGGCTTGTGAGTATCCGCCACCTCCCCAAGAATTATTGCTGGCGACGATATTGATTCCATGGCGAGTCTTCAGGTCGGTGAGATAGTCGACCGCGCGTATGGCGTCGGATGTGTACCCACCGCCTGGGCCGAGGAACTTGGTGGAGATCATCGAGACATCCCAGTTGACACCGGCGACGCCTATGCCATTTCCACCGACACCGCCGATGGTGCCCGCGACGTGAGTTCCATGGGAATCTTCGCCCACGTCGTAGACTGTGTTATCGTCGTAGTAGAAGTCCCAGCCGTTGATGTCATCGATGTATCCATTGCCGTCGTCGTCGACGCCGTTGCCAGCCACTTCATAAGGATTGACCCAGATATTCGATGCGAGATCGGGATGATTGATATCGACTCCTTCGTCGATGATTCCCACCACGATGTTGCTGCTGCCGGTATAGCCCGCATTCCAAGCTTCTTCGGCTTGCGAACCGAAAAGTGAAGTGGTCCCAGCCGGTCCGATGTTCAGCGGCGAATCATCGCTCTCCATACCCCAGAGCGAGCCGTTGGTGTAGGAGGGATCGTTGCTGATCGCGTTGCTGCTAAGTTTCCAGTTGGGTTCTGCGTAGAGCACGCCTGGTTGATGGCTGAAGTGGCGAGCGGCCGCGATGACATCGGAATTTTCGGGCAATTGAACAACCTGCATGACCCCAAAGTCCATTTCCTTCATTGCACTGGTATGAATGGTTTCCAGCACCGAATACGAAGAGGAGTTTGCAGAAACAGGCTGTTGACCTGGTGCGTATTGAATCAGCAATTCGCGGGCGGCGAAATCGGCCGCCAGCAATTCGCGCAGCTCAAGATTTTCGACTCGCAGGTTTCGGTTTGTGGGACGACGGTTGGGTTGCTTGCGTTTGTTTTCTGTGCGCATGGACATGGGATTCTCCACGAAAGAATAGAGCACGATCAAAAAAAGATAGTTTGTCAATAATTGACGCAACTCACGCCGCAAAATCCCTGCAGGCATGTGAATTCACGATGCACGAGCGATAATCGGTTCGTTCGTACCTGCCACACGAATCTTTCGGTCGTCGCCGGATTCGTCGCTTCACAGCGACAATTCTCACAGCGAAGATTCTCACAGCGAAGATTCTCACAGCGAAAATTTTCATGGGGCCAGGGGCATCATGATCGGGCCTCAGTTCAGTTCCCTCTGAGGCGATGGATAAGTCTTGAACGTGCGGCAGTCTAACACGGTTCTTGATTGTGTCAAATTTTTGTTGCGAATTAGTAAAAGATACTTCTTGGGTTCGGTGTATCGATCGCGCAGACTCTGCGGAAGCTAGTCGGATCGCTAGCAAAGGATGTGGTTTGTGGAGGTGACCGGCGAATTGCGAAGGGGGGAAAATTATTGACAAGGATGGTTCGATTTGAGGGCTCTTTTTTGGGGGTGATTGCTGATCAACCCTTCCACAATGGAACCTGCGCGGTTACCTTGTACACTGTTGGCAAAAACTCCGCAGTTTTGCCGGGGCCTGGAACCTACTGGGACTCGGTTTCCAGTTTGGAATTTCCTGGGTTTGGAGTTTCCTGGGTTTGGAATTTCCTGGGTTTGGAATTTCCTGGGTTAAGGTGCAGGTCCACGACGCAAGTTATCTTCAACGGGGGTGCTTGAGGCGTTTCGCACTTGATTTTGGCGTACCGCCGTGCGTGGACCATTCCTCGCGGGACCGTAGCTCAACGGTTAGAGCAGGGGACTCATAATCCCTTGGTTGCAGGTTCGAATCCTGCCGGTCCTACTCTTGTTCAGTACAAACATTTTTTGTGGTTTTCCAATCTTTATTGAGATCAAACTGCAAAAAGCTTCTTTACTTGTTCAATTGGACAAATGGTGACATTAAGTGACACCGTTTGACAAGGAATGAAATACGACTGTCACTGTAGTGTCACGGAAGTATCAAGCGACATCTTCCAAGTTTCTTAGAAAATTTCCGGCTGATTCATTGATCATTGGGGGCCGAGAACGCTTGCAGTAACGCCGAAGTCGCTCATTTTTGTTGAAGGTGTCCGATTTCGAACACTTTTGGGAATTATGTACTCAAGCCCACAACACTGGGTGTTAAGTTTCACACAAAAACAAAGGTTGAGAAAGGTAAAGAAATGAGTACAGAACCAAATCTAAAATCGGCAAACTGGGGTATCCTCGCGGCAGGCTATACATTCAGCCTTCTTGGAGGACTGATCGGTTTGGCCATCGCTGTGCATCTACGGAACGCGAAAGTCTCCACTGCAGAGGGTGCAAAGGTACCTATGTACGATGCAAACTCGCGTAAGCATGGAACGATCATGTGTTGTATCGCTGGTCCGATGATACTGGCTGGCCTCGCTCTTCAATTAATGCTGTAGCCCGATCCAAGAAAACGAGTAAGGAAGTTCTCAAAAGTTAGGGTCGTAGAATCTGCTAAATTCCTTTCGGGCAATGTCCTTTGGCCATTTTTCCATTGAGTAGTTGCTGGACCTGATTCTGTTCCGCCAGTACGACTTTGAGGACTTCTTTCACAAGGACTTCTTTCACAAGGGGTTGCAGTTCTTCGGTACTAAGTCGAGGGTCGGCCATGTTTCGCTCCACGCTTCAAGAGAAAGTTGGGCCTCGCCATTCGAGGCCTTACTTCTCATTGCGTGAGGAGGAACGTGAGAACGAACAGCCATCGACTCACAGGCTCTCACTCAAGCTTGCTGACCGAAGCTTCGGTGTCGTGTTATGCGTGATGGGAGGCACCCCAGTAATCGCCATGAAAATCCACGATTCTCTGGGACTGCTCACCTTACCCCTCACAGGAAACTCACGCGGGCTATCGAGCGGCGTCGTCGTCGGATCGAGGACGACTTTCGCATCGTGATTCTTGTCACCCAGACGTTGTGGCTCGATCCACAATCTTGTGTTGGACGAGCCAATTGATTGCAGGTCACGACATGCGACGTTGAGCCATTTGGCAGATGTTCTGCGGCGTTTCCTGTATAGGCTACAGTCCGTGGAATTCTGAAGCGGTTGAAGCTGTTAAGAGAGGGAGAATGAAACGCGGAGGCTTTAGGTTCTCTTTTGCAGCATGTCACACAAATGTGTAAGCGATTCAATCATATTCCTTGCATCGGCAATGACTTGTCTCGCCATATGGATCAGCGTCTCAGGGTCACTGATGTTCTCCGGCGAGGGTGACGATTTGGCGGGCAATTCCAGGCCAGGGAACCGAAATCCCGACCGGACGCGATAACACTGTCCGTCTTTGCAGAAGTACCAGGGGACATTCGCCATCGAGAGAGTCTGCATGATCCGGTGAATGGTTCTGGGGCTGACTTCCAGCTCGCGAGCCAATGCGTCAGCATCCCACTTTCCTGGTCCCATAATGCAATGCAGTACACGCAGGTGCCGACTCAGCCGTTCACACTGTCGTGCCCGTCTTTCTGCATCTGTTCGCTTTTCGGGTTG
>Ga0169931_10000930_pt1 | contig 48584 bp, 30 predicted proteins | sample Kivu_15m_20L_FD_129675 | JGI IMG/M metagenome (GOLD analysis project Ga0169931, IMG submission 129675) | Freshwater microbial communities from Lake Kivu, Western Province, Rwanda to study Microbial Dark Matter (Phase II) - Kivu_15m_20L... | ecosystem: Environmental > Aquatic > Freshwater > Lake...
AGTGAGAACAACCAGACGTAGGAGCTCAATCCCAATTTAAAAACATCGATATAGTGTCGCTGCTTGATCAGATCTCGCTCGATGAGACTTCGCAACACAGCACGAACTGACTGCTCAGAGCATCCAACCCGCCGGGCTATAGCACCAGCTGTCAGATCAGCCTGAAGGGCACACGCAGCGAGGATCTCCCTCTCCCTCAGAGTTAATCCTTCTACCGTATTCATCTCAGCATGACTCCTTACCTCGCGAGAAGCGATTACTCCGTGCTTCAGTAGCGATGCCCGAAAAGACCGGGGGCGACGCTACCACGGCAGAGCAGCTCTGAAGATAGTCGCTTCAGGGAGGAACCTCGGAAGAGGGTTCAGGATTCTCTAGACCCTGCGCGGGTGTTTTTTCCCGCGCTTCGGGAAATCGAGTGGGTAGTGTGGGCCAACACGTGGCGGGATTATGCAAACAAAAAGGGCCAATACAAAGAGGCTCGTCGTGGAATCGAGTGGGTGCCAATGACTGCTGATAGGGCATAACCCATGGTTTTCACCGATAAATAATGTATTTCTGCGTGAACGTGCATGTTCACGTCCGGAAACGCCACTTCTCCCCACTTGATTCACCGATGAGCCTAAGGAGTACAGAGAGGGTGAGGGGCATAGCAAAGTCGGTATGATACCCTCTCGCTGATCTCACCGTTTCCTTTGTTCATATAGACGCTTGAACAAGCGATGCCCTCGCTTCCGTAAGGACTAATCACAGGCCTTACTGTGAAATACGTTGTGTGTCGCTCACTGAAAAACCGGAATCGCTTTTTTTAAATGAATCAGGCTGGGCTTATCTCCCCTCGCTGTGGGCATCAAGGAGCTGCACCGCATGCTCGAGCGCCTTGCGATGCTGTTCGAGCCGCTGACTGCCCCGCGTTTCGCGGATAGTAATCTGCGTTATATGTTCAATCATAAAAGCGTGGCCCGTGTGCAATCGATTCAGAAATGGCCCTGGACCAAGAACCACCCCTGGAGCAATCAACTCTGGCGGTACACTACCTTCAACTGTCACCAGGACTCGGGGTGCATGCGCGCGCTGCTCGAACCAGTTCCCCTGTGGGCAAAAGTAGCGCGCTGGCAAACGCCCCGTAGAAAGCATCGTAATCATCGGCTGAATTGACGAATTTTCAAAGGGAAAACATGCCTCGAATCCGAGCGCCGTAACAAACGCGATCCCCGCTGGGGGTGCAGTATCGAGATTGATAGTCCCTACTCCTCCTCTACGGAGAAGATCGAGTACACCTCGGCGCGCCGATTCACAGATATAGGCACGGGATAAAGTTTGTATGGACGTCCCATCCGACACCATGTCTGTTGTGGGCTCTGTCTGCTGCGATATAAGTTGCGCCGACCTCGCCATAAGGGTCATAGCTTACTCCTTGATTGACTATAGACACCTCCCTTCCAGGCGAGGCTCAAGCAGGGTTGGCACTGAGCACCACCGCGCGCACGGACTGGATAAAGTCCTGCCCAGGTTGGCACCTCGTGAAGCTTCTACCGATAGAAGGGCTGCTGCGACGGACTCTTGAGGCCGGGAAGGGGGAAACGGAGCTGATACACCCGTTGAGGGTTTCGCGACCACCTCCTAACGCAAGGTATGTAACGAAACCTGCTCCCATCTTCCAGATACCACTGAACTGCTGCGCTCAGCTTTCTGCCGGAGTTGGCACCTTGCATTACTGCTGCGGTTGCCGAGGCTTCTCAGGGCCGGTCCCTCTGCCTCTCTGGATAAGAGTCCGATGATAATAGGAGATAAGTTGCGATAGGTCAAATCACCAACGCAGCTTGTCCCTCTCCCAGACACGTGCTCTGACGCGGCTCATGCAGCCTTTAATCGCTCGACCATGTGCCTGTGAGCGTGATATCCTGCCAATATCGGTCATTACCGACATCAGGTGCATTAATGTTGAGATTATGAAAGTCATCTCATGCCTCACTCTGTTTATCCTTACGCTCGTCACGATCGACCCGTGTAGCGCCGCGCCGCGTTACACCCTCAATCAACAATGGCCGAGGGCATCTTTTTCCAAACCACTCGACCTCCAATTTGTGCAGGTGCGCGGTGAGGACCTCGCTCTGGTAGTTGAGCAGGGAGGTCGCATCGTCAAGGTTCCTGTAAACTCAGATGGCTCCACGGCCTCAACGCTCCTGGACATCTCGAGCCTGCTTGTGAACTCGGGTGAGCAGGGACTGCTCGGATTGGCACTGCATCCTCGCTTCCTTCAGAACGGCTTCCTCTTCGTCAATTACAGCCGAGCATCCGACGGAGCTACGGTGATCGCTCGCTTCACGGTCAATCTAGAGACCATGACGAGCGACTCGAGCTCAGAGGTCCGGATACTCGAGGTTCTGCAGCCGTTCTCTAATCACAACGGGGGCTCACTAACCTTCGGTTCGGACGGCTTGCTCTATATCCCGACAGGTGACGGCGGTGGCGCGGGGGATCCTGAGAACAACGGTCAGTCCCTGAGCTCGCTCTTAGGCAAGATCTTGCGCATCGATGTAAACACGACCGATAACCAGACTCGCTATACCATCCCCCCTTCAAATCCTTTTGCAAACCGTGGCACCGGTGTAATGCCGGAGATCTTCGCCTATGGACTCAGGAATCCCTTCAAGGTTACGCGCGATACGCGCTCAGGAAGGATCTGGATCGCCGATGTTGGTCAGGGCATGCGCGAAGAGGTCAACGTGCTTCGACGTGGCGCAAACTATGGCTGGCCTATCATGGAGGGGGAACTGTGCTTTAGGACCGGTCTCCCGTGTTCTATTCGCAGACTTCAGAAGCCGGTCTGGACGATCCCACATCCCAAGGGTAGCTCCATCACAGGAGGATACGTCTATCGTGGAGCGGCGCTCAGGCGTCTGAGCGGAAGCTACATCTACGGGGATTTCATTACCGGCAGGATGTGGCGGCTCGCGACGCAGGGCAGGCGTTACTCCAACCGGTTACTCCTCTCAACGAAGCTCAATATATCTTCATTCGGTCAGGACTTATCGGGGGAGATCTACGTGGTTGATTATTCGGGCAATATATTTAGGCTGGTGGGTAGCTAAGAAAGCCCAGCAAGCCCTACTGGAGCCGTCACTCTTTAATCCAACACCTGAACGTGCTCGTTAATGTAGAGACGCTACCACTTCGCACTCGCACGAACATCATTCGAGGTATACTGAATTTCACCCCGACGCTTACGAACCAACTCATTATTGAGCGCCTCAAAGTCCTCTTTCTTTAGAGAAAAGAGGGTAAGGACTGGATTGTGAAACCCGTAAGCTCCAGCCGGAGAGCTAAACTGCGCCACTACCGGCACACGATCAAAGACCTGCCGCAAACGTTGCCGCAGGATCGGCTCAGATTCGGGCTGTTTGAAATATCTATCGTAGAAAAAGCTCGACAAGATAAGATAATCGAAGCCCGACTCTTTGAGATCACCAACATCGAGATCCACGAGGATCTTCGCTCGCGGAATGTATTCGACGTTAAACTCACCCTCCTGAAAACGCGGACAGTACGGCTTCCAATCCATAAACACCTTAGAACCAGGCGCGATGTTCTGGCGCATCCAATCACGCAGTTGAGCTCGCGTATCGTTGTGTATCTCTGAAGCTAAGACCGACGTGCGCACGAGTGCTGGGGCTAAGAACACCACTGTCAGCAACGTCGCACCGTAGCGCGGGGAAACGACTCGCCCAATCTGCCGCGCAAGCTCCCCGATGGCCAGTGCTAGGAACGGCAGACACGGCATAATATAACGCTCAGGCTGGGGGGCCGGCTTCGCCTTGACGAACTCAGACGGCAGATAAAAGAGAAGTACCAAGCCAACTATAAACAGCCCCTCGATACGTGGACGGCATACGAGGAACCCAAGACCCACCATGCCCGCTATCGCTGTAAGGGTGGTCATCCCCGGCAATATGCTGCGCCAGAAGTGATACATCCATAGCTGGGACCACGCATCTATCGTGTTGGTGTGTCCGTTCTGCATATGGTTTGACTCAGCACGAAAATCCTTTAGGAATGTCGGCTGATCGAGAACCGAGAAAGGTGTTGTGCATACGAATCCAAGCGGCGCTAGGCCGGCTGCCATCACACACCAGGGCAACCAGCTTAGATCGGGCTTCCACGAGCGCGAGGCGAGCCACGGAGCAGAGCCAGGGACAACGACCATCAGGATACCCGAGTACTTAGTTCCCGCCGTAACACCGGCCAGGAATCCAGCTACTAGAAGGAGCCACCGACGATTACTCTGCACGGCTATCAAGGTGGTAAGAACACAGCTCAACACCACACAGGTTAGGAGCGCATCCTCCTTGAGATAGCGACTACAGGTAACATGAAGCGGGAAAACCGCGAGTAAGAGCGCCGCACTGGTCCCGACTCCAGTTGAGAAGAGCCGTCGCCCGATCGCATACGTCATCGCAATCGAGAGGGTACCCGCAAGCGCACTCACGACCCTACCCGCTAAGAAAGCAGTCTCGCGAAAGGTTCCATCAACTCCCAGAAACCGCAGGAGGCAATTCATAAGATAGGTGCTGTACAGCAGCAACGAGGGGTGCAGAAAGTACTGAGGGTTCCAGCTATCCCGATCTACCATGCGCATGATGGCGTTTACCTTAGGAACCTCGTCCGGGTGAAAATTATCTGGTAATCCGAAGGTAATACCGTAAAATCGTAGAGCTGCTCCCGCTGCAACTATCAAAGCAGGTACCAGCAATCCACCACGGCTAGAACTTTGTGCACTCCCATCACCGAGCTTAACTCGGATCGCCATACCGACTAACAGCCCCGAGCACAGCACCCACAGCGGCGTGAACCGCTCCAAAGGGACCGTTGCTATGTGTAAACACAATAAGATGAGGGCGGACACAAGGATGCTCACTACCGAAGTCGAAACACCTGTACGGCATCCAAGGGCGATAACGCTGCACAATACCAGAATAGCGACCGCGGCAACTCCCGCTCCAAGCTTATAAAGCGACACGAGCGGAACACCTAGTGGAGACACGACACGGGCCAGCGTTATCTGAGAGCTTACGGTTCGCTGACCGTTTTCTCCCGGCGGCACAAACACACTCAATCCCCTAAGTCGCACCGTCTGAGGTTCACATCGACCCCTCAAAGGGATGCGGATCGGAGTAGCCGCGTTCACTGCTGCGACGGTCTCTTCCCCACCGCACACGGAAAATGCGATCTCAGCACTCTCTTGAGCACCTACTCGCACCGGACTAAACGTTAGTTCGAGAACATTCCCAACCCGAGCAAAGCCGGGAAGCGCAACCGTCGCTTCCTCAGTGACCCATCCATCGGAGTGAATCCCACCCTGTGACAGCGCAGCAAAGCCGCGCGCACTCCAGCGATGCGTCTGCATCATGCCGGCGATGTACGCCCCCACAAACACCACCAGAAGCGCCGAAGCGCCCCACCACAATTTCATCGAACGACCCGTCATCAACTACACTCCGCGAACTCACACGACAGCGAACGACACCCCGCAACAACGAGCATGAGATCCTTGACTGACCTCGGGAGGATAGCCGGTGAAGCAGCTTAGGGCTAGGGAGAGGCGGAAAAGTCTCCCAAAAAAAAGGGCTCGAGTCCCCCTTTTTAACCGGCCACTCGATTGCCTTTGGTATTGCGCCGCGTCAAAGCTAATTGGCGAGCCGCTCGCGCTGCGATCCTCTTTTCCTGGATAAAGACCTTCAGAGCCTTAACATCGATCACTGCCGACAGACGGTCCTTAAAAGGCATGAACGGGGCTTTCTGGAGGTCTACCGCATCAGGGAGTGCACGATACGCATACCTATCCGCAGGCCTTGAGGTCAGCTCCTTCATCAGCCCCTCAAACGGTGGAAAGAAGGTCAGGGTGGGCAGTACATCTGGGTAAAAGTCACCCCGCTTGAAGACGAAGTAGTCTATCCCCTCTGGATCAAGGATGGCCACAAGTTCTTCGAGCGATGCACTGTAATGCGCTCGCAGCACCACCTCATTGCGACGTTTCATCTCGGCGTAATAACGGGTGTAAAAAGGGTGTGTCGTCTCGGTTGTTACGTATGCTCTGCGAACCCCAAAGAGCTGAACACCATCAACATGCGTTGGATGTCCAGCGATCAGGGCCTCCTGGGGGGTGTTTGACTTGATCCAATCGAAGACCCTACCCTTTTTGTCCGCTGGATAGTTGAAATTGAGCGTACCACTGAGACCCTTACCCGACCCGGCGTAGATCAGGCCAGCAAGACAGGTAAGCGCAATCAAACCAGGCCATGACCAGGCCAACCGGGTATCCTTGAGCGTTCCTTCTCGCGCATCGGTAAGACATGCTCCGCGGTGAAAGGCCCGCCAAATCCCCACGCTAAAGGCAACAATAAAGAACATCGCCATCGGTATCTGGAGGTGCCGGTTCGGCACGTACAGCCTAAAGGCGAACTGTCGCGAGAGGAAATACACCAACAACGCTGAACATCCGAAGAGCACGATCTCGGCTGGCAGCGCCGCGCGCCGCCGCGCAAAGCCGATCCCGGCCAAAACAAAGAGCGCCCCCACCACAACGTAAGGCAAGGCTCGCTTGAGCATCTGAGGCGGGGTGTGAAAGCGCCCAACGAAGGCCTCAAGCCCTACTACCCGTATCTCAGAGCTAGCTGAATTAAATGGCACGAAGGGGAAACGCCCGTTCGGCCGCGAAAACTCAACCATCTTCTCTGCCTCAGAGTAAGACACCATCTGCCCGATGTGGGCCGGTCGATGAACTACCGCGAGGGTCACAAGAGCGAAAAACGGCGCCAATAGGGCAAAGCTCGCCAACTTCGCCCTATGAGCAGCCCTAACCTCTCCAGCGGTCGAAAGAACCCTCCACACGAGCACCGAACCGTAGGTTGCGGCCACCACAAGGGTCGCCGGCGGGTTGAGAAGACACCCTAGAAGAATCGTCAGGAGCACGCCGCGATGGTTCCCCTTGAAGGCGAAGTAAAAGAAGGCCGCGAAAATCGGGGCCGACCACCCTCTCGGCAATCCTCCGGTCAAGCGCTGCATCAGATTGCGCGAGTGCAGCAACCAGGTGACCGCGAGGAGCGCTGGCACGCTCGCCGACACCGCTCGGACCGCACCAAAGAGGAACAAAACCGTAGCAACTACCTGGACCAACATCACCCAGTGCCCAGTCATGATCGGGTCATGCGTTACCATGGTAACCAGGTACGAGAGCCAGTAGTGGGCCGGCGCAAGGTAGCCCTTCATCACATCTGTGATGAGGTCACCAGAAAACAGGCCGGGGTGTTGTACCTCATGAAAGGGGTAACTCTGCTGCAGCGCATCATCGGTAGTCCATGCAGGATGAAACCAATACTGGGATATCCCGGTGTAGAAGGCGTACGCATATCCACACAAGAGGAGAGCGCTCACGAACGAGCCGAGAGAGAGTTCAAGGCGCCATCGCGAAACGGGCTTTTCCACCGAGGCTAGCTCTGCTCGGGGAGGCTCGCTTGGTTGCACCTCGGGAACGGTATTAAGAGCCACCTGGGTCATCCCAAGCTCCTCGAATATTCGGTAAAACACATACTGCGGATTCGAGCGCTACCCACGGATGCCCGTGCAAACGGGCAATTGTGGACCCAGAACAAACCCTTATCCATCAATAACGATAGCGTTGAGGTTGCCTTTAGTCAAAGCGTCAAAAGGGGAGATGAGGGCTATTTCGGGCTATTACAGACCCGAAACCCCACCCCTACGCTCGCGGTAAGAGTAGAGACACCGCTGCCGAACCCAACCCAGCTAATTTCAGGGATAGCGCCCCTCAACGAAAGCCCTTATACATATCTCTGTCAAACAGTGACGGTACCTTTATCATGAAACTATTGTTCTCCCCCCCTCTCCTTCTCTGTACTGCCTTACTCTCACTTGCCACCGCTTGCGGCGGAGGTGGCGGCGGGGGTGGTGAAGACTTCGTCGGAGCAGCGACCGTGAGTATTCGGCTACAACCTTCGACCATCGACTCTGGGGACCGTACCCAAGTTACGATCGACATCGGAGACGTACATGAGAATGGGATCGCGCTTAAAGTCAGATTTCCAGATGGACTGCGGTACGTGCCTAGCTCAGCCGCCCTTGAGGTCAACGACGAAGAGTCAAAGCTGACCCCTAGCGTGAACGCGCTCGCAGAGGACGATAGTTCGATTTACCTAGTATTTTACCTCTCCCAGTCCCTGTTCAGACGGGGTGGGGCTGAATACCAAGGGGAGATGGGGAGTCTCAAGCTACAGCTCGAGGGTCGAACGGTGGTTCGCGACGGCAAGGTAGAGGTCGATGCCGATGTTGATGACCCTCAGGAGAGCAACGAAACTGAGTTTACCCTAAGCAATCCTGAGTTCGCAGCGGAGGATGAAGCCTCCATCCGTGTGATCGAAGGGTAGTTGGCGTTGCGGCTCGAGCCGCCTTCTACTATCCTGCGAGCAGAAAGCCTAGAGCGAGTTAGGCACTCGCACGACCTTTACGTGAGGTGAGTGAGTCTGTGGGACAGCATCGTCAGATTATCCTTGAGCATATCCACCAGCAGGATCAACATACCCTGCCTGGATACGAATCGCGTGGTGGTTATGCGGCCATTCGCAAAGCTCTCTCGATGGATCCAACCTCTATCATCGAAGAGGTGAAGCGATCAGGTCTGCGGGGCCGTGGTGGCGCAGGGTTTCCTGCCGGTCAAAAATGGAGCTTTGTACCCCGCAATACAGGAAAGCCTACGTACATCGTCTGCAACGCTGACGAGAGTGAACCTGGTACATTCAAGGATAGGCTCGTACTGGAGAGGACTCCGCATTCAATCATCGAAGGGATGATGATCGCCGCCCTTGCAGTTCAAAGCAAATGGATGTGCGTGTACATCCGCGGAGAATACGCCTATCCATACACACGGCTCAAAGAGGCGGTAAACGAGTGCTATGCGCGCGGATATTTGGGGAACAATATCTTCGGGAGTGGGTATTCACTGGACTTGGTAGTACACCGAGGTGCCGGGGCATACATATGCGGGGAGGAAACGGGGCTGCTGGAGTCCCTTGAAGGCAAGAAAGGTCAGCCTCGCCTGAAACCACCATACTTTCCGGCCACCATGGGCTTGTATTACTCGCCAACAATCCTCAACAACGTTGAAACATTTGCCGCTGTTCCATGGATTATCTCCAACGGGGCCGATACCTATGCCGCCATCGGTACGGAGAAATCCAAAGGGACCAAGCTTGTCTCTGCATCTGGACACATCAACAAACCCGGCGTCTATGAGATTGAGATGGGGTATCCGTTCAAGCGCTTCCTTGAGGAAGAGTGTGGTGGCATGCTCAACGGCAGTAAGCTCAAAGCCGTTATTCCAGGGGGCTCGTCCGTCCCTATCCTTCGAGCTGAGGATATCGAAGATGCAACGATGGACTATGAAGGCTGGAATAAGCTGGGGACGTTTTTGGGCTCAGGCGGGGTGATTGTGATCAATGACTCTGTTGATATGGTGGATGCCATATACAACCTCACCCATTTCTATGCCCATGAATCGTGTGGCCAGTGCACACCGTGCCGCGAAGGGGGTCATTGGGTCGAGAAGACCTTTAAACGAATAGCGAGCGGAGGAGGCCTACCTGGAGATCTCGAGCTGATTGATACCGTCGTCAATCAGATAGCTGGACATACGATATGCTTCTTAGGCGACTCGATTGCCATGCCAGTTCGCAGCTTCACTGCCAAATTCAAGGATGAATTTCGACAGAAGATAGTCGAGGCTACCGAGGGACAGTCTCCGACCAAAGAGCGGCTAAATGCTGAATTTGGATCTCACTGATACCGATGTCCATCATGTAACGTCGCGGCTGATAGCGACGAGCGCTCTGTTCCTGTGGGGCTTGCTTTTGGCTACCCCAAGCGCTGTCGCCCAAAAGCTTCCTGATAGCATCCCATGGCAGGAACTTGATGTTGGCCTTGAGCGCGCGCGCTTTAATTTCAATGCAGGGGCGGTCTTTTCCTCGTCAATAGTGCTTGTTCGAACAAACCTACAGAGCCATCACCTTCAGGTCATACGCGCAGCTGAATTTGGATGGAAGCGAGCACCCGTGCGGTCTCTGTGCCGCTCGAGCGGCGCACGTGTGTGCATAAACACCAACTTCTTTGACGAGCAGGGCAAGCCGTTGGGGGTGGTAATCCATCGCGGTATCTTGCACAACAAACCTCACCTGGGAGGAGGTACGCTTACTGCAGTACTCTATGCGACACCAAAAGAGGTCCGCATCATCCACCGCGACTCATTCTCGACTCACGGAGTGGTTGAAGCCACTCAGGCTGGCCCGCGGCTACTGGCGCAAGGGCGTGCAGTAGAGGGGATCAAGGCACCGATCCTGTCATCAAATTTATCGGGTAGCTGCATAGACCGCAGCGGAAGATTCCTTGTGTATCGAGTTGCCTCCGGGATGTTCGGCTGCACGTCACGACAGCTCCAAGAGCTGCTTTCGCATCCTGAGATTGACTGCGTGGAAGCCATCAATTTCGATGGTGGTGGCTCCTCACAGCTGTTCATCGGCGCGCGCAATCACAGCTCTATGACCGAGGAAGGGGAGGAGAACTACCAAGGCGAGGATGATGTACCGGTCGCAATAGGACTCTTTCAAAACTCTGCTACCCCCTAACGGGCTTAAACTACGAGACTGTCACAATAACTGTGCAGGACAGCAGCTCGCACGTGCAGGTGCACGGCTCGCACACACCTCCCGTTACGGCCTCCAAACTCCAGGACTCCTACACACGATATTTTTCTCGCACGTGCAGGTGCACGGCTCGCACACACCTCCCGTTACGGCCTCCAAACTCCAGGACTCCTACACACGATATTTTTACCAAGTTCACCTTCCCTATCCCCTGATTCCCTCTATCGAACACATGTAAAATTAGCAAAACTTTCAGATGGATAGGGAGGCACTTCCTAACCTAAGTGTGTTAAACGCCAAATAATCTGAACAGATTCCAGATTGACATGGAAGGTTAGCGCACTGTACCGTACTTAAACGCACTTGTACTAATACCCGCTGTTGCACTTTTACGAGCGGCTTTTTCGGGGCCTGTCGATGACTGTTCACATGTTAGACCGAGAGTTTACCGCCAAGGAGGTCCAGCAGATCCTGAGAAGCCTCACGAGCGGCAACGAGAAGATCGGGCTTGCTCTTCTGAACTACTATGCGCGGACGAATCTTGTTCCGACTACGGGAAAATCAAAGAGCAGGGGTCGCCCTAAATACTCTTATGCTGATCTGATACTTTTATGCTGGCTGTTCCGTATGAAACGGGAGGGTCTTCCTGTGAATCGTTTCAGACGTGGTATCGATTACCTCAGAAAAAAACTCCCAAAACTCCACAAGAACCCCAGCGATATGGTTCTCCTTACGGACAGCAAGCAGCTGTTTATAAAGCACCGCGTGCAAGACAAGGGTGAGATAGCAGAGGTACTGACTGGCAAAAAAGCGGGACAGTATGTCTGGGCATACGCCATAGGTTCTTTGATCGAGGAGGTGGACCGAATCATCTCGGAGCTGTCTGCAACCGAGCCAAGCACCGCTGAGATCGGTAAGGTGGCGGCCTAGTACTGGCCGGACGCTCGACAAGGGCGTCAAAACTACTCTACACTACCACAACGTGCTCTGGTTCGTTTGTGAGCATCGTGGTTTGTGTTTATTACTAACAAACCTTCCACTTTAGGAGTTGTCATGAGCAAAACTAATACAGTTAAACAGATCTTCGAACTGTTGATGGAACGTAAAGCCTGGTGGCTGGTACCGATGGTTGTTGTGTTCATCCTGATCGGTGCATTGATAGTGACCACACAGGGATCGGCCCTTTCCCCGTTCATTTACGCCCTCTTCTAGAGCACTCGATACTAGTACGGTATCCCTCCGGGAAGGCCCATAGATTGGCATGAAAGCCCCCTCTTAACCGCCACAGGGAGATCTGGAGCGGTGTTACGTGGGGCTTGATAGGTTGGATTAGCGCTGAATGAATTACAGCGGTGCTTTCGCACCGCTACTCAACAACTGCAGGAGTCAGCGTGGTGTTACTGCTCCTCGTTAGTGACCTCCGATCGGCTGAGGAGCATTTCGCTGCACGCGGGGACTCACTCGCTTACGGCCCTTCTGAGGAACCCCCTCAGCAGCCTCCCGCTTTGCTCGCATCAACTCATGAGGCAATCTCCATCCGCCTGGCTTCGGCTGGTCTTCGACCCCGAACAACAGCTGATTTGATCGCTCGTAATCAACGAGAGCTTCTACGAAGCTACGAGTCGCACGCACTGAGTACTCCGACACGAAGAACTTCAAAGAGCGATGTGAATGCGCCATCGCTCGCCGGATATCTCGGTCAACCGGGACCATATTGTCCCCGTTATCTATGAACGCCTGCCTAAACCATTCCGCAAGCTCTTCCACGGTCGTGAGATCCTCCCACTCCATGAGCTCTATGGCACGGTGTGCGCGCGTCCTCTTACCCTCACGTAGAACGATGAAGCGCGCCACAAAAGCCGTCCGTCGAGCACGTAGTATAGCTTTCTCCATCTCCGGCAAATCGGAGAGCTCTGTTTCGATTATTTCAGTTTCCATGTCGATACAACCTGACTACTTCTTACTGAACAACTGAAGAACAACTAGTGAACTTCCTTGAACTAGTACTATCTTCGACCCCTCACCGATAAATCTTAAACGATATCTCACCTAATGAGATAAGGGTTTAAAGTTCAATAGTTTAAGGGGCGCTCACCCCGGGGTGGCCCAGGGTCCTTTGTTTCGAGCCTGCCCTTTTCATCTTACTCCGCACACTCCTCTTGCACCGTACATCTATGGAAAATAAGCAAATTCCGGCTTTTTGTGTGGCTACAACCAGTCGCTAAAAAGTGACACACGGTGATATTTTTGGTGTAATTCACTCATGTCTGATCCCTTTTCCTTCATCTCGTCTTTCAGGAACAATCGCCTGTCAGTGCTGATCGATGATGCGGGTAGTTCCAGAGCGGCTCTCGTAGCACCAGCTCACAAGATAACAGAGACGGAGGTTAATCGTATCCTACGGTTGTCTGGGGGCCTCACCTTCGTTGCCCTATCGCCTGAGAGAGCCTCTGCCTTCTTGCTCAACACTATGATTCGCCCCAACGCCGGGGAGAAATCCTCTTTGGCAACACCACTCATACCGCAGTACACATCTGTTGAAGCTCGGGAAGGTATCTCAACTGGAATCAGCGCAGCGGATCGAGCAGCCACCATCGCAATCCTCGGGTCAGAAACCCCGCAACCAAGGGCGTTGGTGAGACCAGGGCATATCTTTCCGGTAGAGACTCGGGAGGGGGGCGTGCTGGTCAACTTGGCCCTACCCGAGGGTGCTGTTGATCTTGCTCGATTAGCAGGCTTCACGGATGCAGCTCTTTTCGTTGACCTACTGGATGCACGAGGCGAGCTCATGCAAGCGGAGGAGGCGCGCGAATTTGGTAAACATAACTCGATACCGACAACATCTTTGACGGAGATAATTGCGCACCGACTTGAGCGCGAACCGCTCGTAACTCGAGTTGCAGAAGCACGCCTTCCAACAACGCTAGCAGGTGCTGTGCGAGCTATCGTCTACCGCTCAAAAATCCACGACGTTGAACACATCGCTCTCGTAAAAGGCCGGGTGGATGGCGATGAACCCGTTCTCGTTCGGGTACAATCAGAGAATACGATAACCGATGTATTCGGCGGAATTACTCCGAACTCCAGGTTGCACTTGCAGAATGCATTGAGGGCTATCGGATCACGAGAAAGGGGGGTTTTTCTCTACCTGAGGCGTTCTTTTATCGACGATCGAAGTAACAACATTCAACCCCTGAAAGCTACCCACAGCGCCCAGACTGTGGCACCCACTATGATGCGTGAGTACGGAGTTGGTGCGCAGATACTGCGAGACCTGGGGATTTCACGCATTGAGCTCCTGGCCACCACACCCCGCGCTCTCGCTGGACTTCCCAGTTTCGGAATTCACATAGTTTCGCAACATTCAATCCCTGACCTCACAACCTCGAGAGAACACGTCGTATGAGTGATATTTCGTTCGCTGATGTCGTCCATCAATCCATATCCTTTTCAACCCTCGATCCAGCCGAGAAGCTTGTTCTCGATCTGATCGATAGCCGCTGGTTCCAACGATTGCGTGATATTAGCCAAACTGCGAACACACGACTTGTCTATATGTTCTCTGAGCATTCGCGCTTCGGTCACTGCTTGGGCGTGGCCTACCTCGCTAAACTGGCGCTGAGGAAGTTAGCTGTTCGACATCCTCAAGATGTTGAACGGTGGCGTCCGGCTATCTTGGCTGCAGCCCTCTTGCACGATATCGGACACCTGGCACCTGGCTCACATACCGCCTTCAAAACGTGGTTCCCCGGGCAAGCTGATTGTCACGAAGCCCTCGCACACATCGTCCTTGAGCAGGACCCTGAGATTAGATCGCTACTCGATGCCTTTTCTCCTGAGCTCAGGAGGCACACGCTCGACATACTCGATGAGTCAGATGAGGTCCCGGCATGGACCTGGCAGATCATCTCGGGCGGTGGATGGAATGTGGATCGCGGGAATTGGTCTGCCGTGGACAGTATCCTTGCGGGTGTCAGCTACGGTACCTATAACATCCCAGCCCTAGTCGACTCGATCCTGATCACAGATAAAGGACAGCTCGCCCTCATGGAGAATCGGCTGGACGCGATGATGCATTTCATGGTGTCACGACACGCGATGTATCGGCAGATATATCAACATCGCGTCCTGCTCGCTTCCGATATGCTCAACAAAGCGGTCGTCCAACGAGCACGCGATCTTGGCCCAACCATCGAGTTTGCCGACGACGTCATGCATGCAGCTCTTTCTGCATCGCATGCCACAGACTTGAGTCTGGCGACTATGTTTCAGATGCGCGAATCATGGTGGCGTTATCACCTCCTCCGCTGGGCTAGAGGGTCTGATGCGGTCTTGCGAGACCTCAGCGATAGGATTCTACACCGCCGACTCTTCAAAACCATTCGTATCGATGAGAACCACAAGGGAGACCTCTCGATCGATTCCGTCAAAGCGTGCCTCGAAAAACTCGGCTTTGACCCACGCTACTATCTGCACGAGGTCTCGACAGCTGACGTCCACGCCGGCGATACGCGCCAATCGATCCTAGTGCAGCTTGACACCGGGGAGATTAGCTCTTTGAGTGAAACTGACCCACTGTTTCAAGCTATGGTATCGGCGTCAAAACATTCGAAGCGATCATGGCTAGCGTTACCCAAGGAAGCAAAAACTTCCCTCGGAAGGCGACGATGACCTATCCCTGTCACGTCCCAAACTCAGCGTTCGCACAATGACCGCTCTCACACCCCTTCCTCTGGCGCTTCTCTCTAAAAGCGTTTAAACAATAGCAAGTGAGTAGTTAGCAAGGAGAGCATCCATGGTAGACTTCCATCCACAACAGATACTCCTGACGACAGATCTGTCGCCCGATTCAGCGCTTGCGTATCCACACGCCATAGCGCTCGCGAAAACCTACGGAGCCTCTCTCACAGTTCTTTGCTGCGTAGACACCTCAATACAGTTCGGTATCGGAGGGGCCTTCGATATGCCGGTGGTCTACGTGCCAGAGGCACTTACTGCAGTGAAGGAGAGGGCCGTCAAAGACCTTGAGGCCCATGTGGCCGAGCACTTCCCGGGCATGACGGTCCAGCAGCGAGTCGAGGAGGCTCCGCAACCGGTACAGAACACCATCGTGGATTTCATCAAAAAAAATCCCGTAGACATGGTCGTGATAGCTTCACACGGTCGCTCCGGAATCTCTCGTGCCTTCCTAGGAAGCGTCGCAGAACAGGTCATCCGCCACTGCCCTAAGCCGGTATTAGTTGTTCCCTCTTCGAGCAAGTAGACCAGAAAGAGAAGGTAGGTGATCCGAGGAGTTCGGTCTCACTCATTCAAACACGATACTGTCGACACCCGCCTTATACCCACCGGACTGGTAGTCCCTGCCAATCACCTTGAATGCGAGGAGACTTCCGGAGGAGTTTAGCCTCACATCCCCAAGATCTATGTGCACCCGCTCCACGTTCGTTGAATAGAGACTGAATTCTCCGATTACCTCGTCTGCTAATGAGATTCGGACTATCCCGAAGTCGGGCGCTTTTGTTACAAATACCCCAAGCTTGTTACCACGCTCCTCATCGCTCCTGAGTAAGATTTCGAACTCGGCTCCAGTACTCGTGGAGGCCACGAAGAGCTGATCGTCCATCAACCAGGTTGGACCGAACGTACTCATGTTCTGCATCTGCACCCCATTTGACGCGCTAAAAACTACGTTATTGACAGTGACGTCGATCTCTCCGCGAGCTCCACGTAGCGTCATAGGTTTCACAGCTCCGCTCCGTACGAGCATATCGAGAGTTTTCTCCCGCGAGCTAGAATTAGCCGTTATGAGACGATAAACCCACCGATCCGAGCTCAATGGAAAGCGCTCAAACTGAATCGGAACCTTTTTCCGAATCGAGTTAAAGAAGGCTCCGTAGGGACTCCCCGTAGCTGCGACGAAGAAGGGTTTATCCATCTTGTAGGCGCGTTCTACCACCGATGCCAAGCTGCTTGAGCTTAACCCCCAAACGGAAAAACCCCACGAATTCACCAACAGGAAGGAGATATCTGGGCGCTTGTTGTAGTATTTCTGAAAGTAATCCGCGAGCGGATAGTAAGAACGAGAGTCGTCATCGAGAAAAAACGCATCCGGTGGCAACTTTTCGAACAGCAGATCGGCAAAGGCCTCAACCTCTCGATAGCCGGCTTTGTTTGGATTAACAACGTATTCCGCTTGTCTGTACAGATGAGCTGAGTACCCTTCTGTGTAACGCTTGCGCCATACGCTGTTCGGATCTCGCGCCGAAGTAACTACCTGTCCGTATAGAGTCGGCCCTACCACCAGGGAGAGCCCAGCCCATATGAGAACAACCAGATTACCTACCCTATCTCCCAGCGACTGTGCTATCCAACTTAAACCGAGCCCCGCGAAGTAGTGAAGTCCTATGAACCCGGCGAGCAAAAAAGCGAACCTATCCCACGTTGAATATCCGGCAAAAACACAGATCGTCAGGACGATGTGAGTAAGCATCCCCCACGCTATGGCCGAGAGTCCAAACCGTCTTACATACCATATGAACCCTACCACAGCCCCAACGGACATGATTCCCAGCGGCGACTGCCACCACAGAAGATAGAGGACCTCGTACACAGCCCGCCCAAGAGACTCAGAAAAAAAAGTGTCCTTGAACTTGCCAAAGAAAGCTCCCTCTAAGGCACCACTCAGCCCGATCGAAGAAGAGGCTTCACGGAATACGAGGAGCATCCAAGGTAGTAGCCCAAGGCACGCGCAGGCCGCACAGGTCAGCAACGCTTTGATGCGGTCAGCTGCCCTCGCCAGCGCCACACATCCGACCACTGCCACCCCGATGCAAAGAAATCCGTTCTGTACGTGGTTAAAGATACTCAATCCTGCAACGGTGCAGGCACCGTAGAGATAGCGACGATCAGACGAAAGCTGAAAGAGGGTTAAGAGCAGATAACATCCAGAGACGAGTGCCGCCGAAACCGCATAATTCTCCACTATAGTACTGTGCCACCACAGCGAGTGCGAGACCGCCACCGCTACCGCTGCCGTGGCCGCAATTGTCCGAGCTACACCTTGAATCCGAAAGCACAGAAACAAGATCATGACAGTGCAGGACCCAAAGAGAACTGACATGAGGTTCGCTCTAAACGCAATATTTCCCAGGGGTAATCGCGTCAAGAGATATCCGATACCGACACTGAGCGGATGGTTGTTTACGTGCGAGTGCAGGTGCGCCTGCATCATTGCGTCAATCATCAGCGCTGTATCGCCGAACCCGATCGTCGGACACATGGTGAGAAAGTAAAAGCCGAACGCGAGCAGAAAAACTACCAATCCCTCCTTCAGGAATTTCTTCCCCTCTGACTCCGATCTGAAAGTTTCGGTACTCATAAAGACTCTCTTGCGCTCACCGTTAGTATCCTTGAATCGTTGTATATCATCGACCAAGGTCGATAAACACTGGGAAAGCACGCACGAGCGACTAGTTGCTAGCTCCTTGCGCAGTTAAGCCAGTTAGTTTCTCTACCCCATCGACTATGCTACCGTCATCTTACCCGTGAAGAACTCTAAGACACACTCGCCTACCTCCATCGCTCTACTAGGTAGCCTCTCCTGGGGCTTAGTGGCCTACACAATCGTGATAGTAGTCTGGGGCGCGTGGGTACGGATCTCCGGATCCGGTGACGGGTGCGGAGACCACTGGCCCCTATGTAACGGACAGGTGGTTCCAATCAAGGCACACACCAAGACCTGGATAGAGTTCCTACACAGGGCCTCCACGGCGATATATGGGGTTTTGGTTGTGCTTCAGGCTGCCTTGGCCCATAGGCTTTTCTCAGCACCTCACCCAGCTCGACTCTGGAGCCTTCTGACCGCACTCTTCACCGTGTCGGAAGCCCTGATCGGAAGACAACTCGTCACCATGGGCTTGGTCAACGAGAGTGAATCCTTAGCACGCGTCGTCGTCATGCCGCTTCACCTCGTAAACACAGCTCTACTTCTGGTATCGACGGTAATGACGGCTGAAGCAGTTAAACACGGCGAGATCCCCCGGACTGCCCTACCCCAAAGAACTCGACGACTTCTGGGCCTGCTTACAACAGTGCTCCTTGTGATTCTCACCACAGGGGCAATTGCTGCACTCGGTTCACACCTAGCCCCATCAGGCTCGCTCCTCTCCGGATTCTCAAAGGATATATCGTCAGAATCTCACCTCGCTGTGCGATTGAGAATACTGCACCCTGCGCTCGCACTCATTGGAGCCCTTGCCATCTGGACAGTCCTCAATACGCTTCGGGAGGAGGCACAGTCAGCTCGGACGGGTCAGCTCTTGGACCAGCTCACGCTAACACTCGGGGCAGCCGTACTGATCGGCATCTGCACACTCCTCACACTAACGCCGAACTGGCTCAAAATGGTCCATCTCCTCATGGCGAACGTCCTGATCGTGATGGCGAGCCGTTGCGCTTTTCACATACTGCGCCCCTCACCGCTCGACGATTCACAGCGTGCCCCTACCGTCCGCTCGTAGCACAAAGGGTCTCGCGAGCCGCGCGCGGTCTGTCGGTCAGCACCATGTCCGCTCCTCTACGACGAAGCTCTATCCACCGCTGTGGCGTGTCACCCCCAGCATCAAGGGTCTTCACCATTACACGAACTCCCCGCGCGCGGAGAGGCTCAACGTTCGGGGGGGTTAAAAGCTCCTCGTCAATCTGTACCGCCCAGGGGATGTCGAGCAAGAGCTTATCGAGGTCATTCTCAGTGTGCGCACGAGCCATGATCCTGATGCTTTTCGAAAGCTCGCGCACAGCCTCGCATTCAGAGATAGGATCACAAAAGATGATCACTCGCCGGGTCAAACTTCGCCCGAGAACCTCCGACATTACCCGGCCTATCTCTACAACATCTCGCGGATCCTTCAGGTCGAGCTGGAGCTCTACGTTAAAGTTGAGGAGTCGGTCGAGTACCGACTCCAAAGGCAGAAGACACTCCTCGCGCGAAGCAGAACAGATGCGCTCAAGCATATCACTGGAGACACTTGAGAATTCAACTCCAACAAACACTGGCGGAACCTCCCAGGATCCCGATGTGAGCCGCCGATCATGAAACAGAAACGGCCTTCCGTCAGCGCTCCAGCGAACATCTACCTCCAGGATATCGAGCCGGTCGTGCTGTCCGGCATAGATGGCACTCCACGAATTATCGACTAGTCCGACCTCTTGGCCCCCCGCACGATGCGCTATCACTTCAGAGCACCTTGGGCGAGCACCGTCGTCAACAGCGAGCCCATTAATGAAGCAGCCGGTTACCACAACAGCGACCACAGATGCAAGGACGCTACCACCTCTGACCACAGGGTATCTCCGAGAGGAAGTGCGCACGTGAGTGCACTTCGTACAAATAGCTGCCGCAGACTCTACGTCTTAGTACACGACCAACGACGAAGACGGCGTGACAGACCCTCGATGCGGATCTGACGCACGCCGCTCTTCGCCTAAGTCAGCGTACTAAAGACATACGCCCGGCACTATAGGCTACGAACATTGGCTGTCGAAGCGAGGAATCGAATCTGTTGAGGTCTGATTCTCCTTGTGCAGCTTCTGGGCGTTAGTCAGCAAGCGCCTATCATCTCGCAACACCTTACCACCGCGAGCTTTCTTGAGAGTATTAGCAGCCTTAGTGCTGAGCGCGAGATGATCTTCAGAGCGCACAACGACCGCATCCTTGTTGTCCTGCTGGTCGACCTGTACACAACCGATCCCTTCGCATTTCAAAATAATCGCTGAAAACTTAGTCCAGAGCCCTTTCCACTGCTCCTGATACAGAGCTGCCGATTGCCGCTTTAAGGAGTCCGCCAGGGCTACCAGAGACTTATTTCCACCCGCGTTTCGCTTAATACGTCGAACGAACTGCTTGACGTTTGCGTCCTGTTTGAGAGCGTTGTTGTCCAAGAAGGTTAGGATCTCTCCTATCGGAACCTCCTCACATACCGTCGCTGGGCATCGAATCGAGTTGATTGAAGCTTGCACCACAGCATCTCCTAACTTCCATGCTACGGTCGCGCCCGAGCTAAATACCGCTGTAAACACGTTGGTAAATATGCCCGGTGCAAACCGAACCGGTTGACCACGGTCAACCGGGGCTGGGGAGACACCGTTGAGAGAACCCACGGCTATGTCGATCGCGGCGCTGCCCGCATTTCGGTAGCCAAATCTCGCGGTAAAGTTACCGTTCTGGTTGTCCTCTACGCAGTCAACTACTGGTGTTAAGGCCAAAGGTGCAGGAGTTGGTGGTGGCGTTGGCTGCTGCGTGGGGACAGTTGTGGGCACCGCGGTTGGAGTCTTAGTGGGGACTCCCGTCGGGGTCTTTGTCGGCATAGCCGTCGGCGTCCTCGTGGGCGTTGGCGTTGGCGTGCTCGTACAAAACGGGGTTGGTGTTGGTGACGGCTGCGGACACGCATCAAACCAAAGCGGTGCCGCTCCAGTGGCTCGCGCCGGCAGCAAACCCTGACTTACGTACGGATTCGGGGACGTCGCGCTCACGTACATCAAACGATCCACCGTGATCGCCCATGCAGGAAGCTTCAGTGACAAATACATACAACTGGGAGCACCGCAGATTCCATTGGCGGGCGCCGAAAGATAAAACTGCGTCTGAGCTGCAATCGATCCGTTTTGACTATCGGCGCGAACCGTGACTGAATGCAGCCCTTCGGTGTAGTCACACACGTACACATTAACCGTGTCACACCCCTTCTGCTCTGCCCATCCCGATAGGTATGGCCATGGATTACTACAACAGCTATGACACAACGGTATGCCGAAACGCACCTGCGAGGAAGCTTGGGGAACGGCGGAGAACATTGCGATTAGCGCTACCACTATAAAGGCGGCGAACCGCGACTGCTTATTGATTAAGAATCTATTATTCACTTGCTATCCCTCACTAGCTCGGAAGACCGTTGCCGATATTCATTGGCCAGGATGGTAGCAGAGAAACGAACACTACTGAACAATGGCGTGCTTTTTTTTGGTGCCTCAGCGATCGGTTTCCGTCGCTTTAGTGAGTAGCTAGTGATACCATTTACCGCACAACGGTCAGCTCCTCCTCTGGAGCGTTCATATGGGTAGCTTTGGATACGAAGAAGGTTATGAGGACCTCTTCTCGGTTCCATATGGATCTGAGGTCTCTCTAAAGTCGGAATTAGTTCGAAATAGATCGAATCCGTCTTTGGTGAGCCCTCCGATCGCATAGACGGGAGGTCCTTCACGACGTGTTGTCGTGAAGAGTTTTTTGTGAGCTTTTTTCGGAGACCCCAAAATGAAAGCTTCTATTCTGGTCGCGGTGTTCTGTTGTGCTACCTTGTGGAGCTCGGCCGCATCCGCGCAATCGCATCAACCCCGGTACAGTCGGACGCCGTCGACGCAGGTCCAGCGATACTACGAGCAACGGTACCGCCCCCCCGTGTATCGTCGACCTGTAAACTGGAGAGCTCCCGTAGCGCCTCTAACTTTCTCCTTTGGGACCGCTCGCGGGCCTCAAGTAAGAATCAACCCCTGGAACGGACGCGGCACGGTCAACTTCAGGAACCTTAGAATCTCCTTCTAGGTTCTCCTGAGGCAGGCGTTGATGACGATGATGAATACGACATTCATCGGGGAGCCTTTTGTCACGGTTGACGATCCAAGGCTCCCTTCCTTTAACCAGGCTTGTTTAAGGCTAATCTTTGCACTACCAGATCCTCTCAGAGTGCATCGAACCACTTGGGGAGCACCGATTACGCTCAAACGGTGTTCAGATATTGAGTCCCGGCGACACGAGACAGGGGCCCTATCTTCTGATATAACCCGTTGAAATTTTTTGGGAGTTGATGAACTCCAGCTATGAACAACCCCTCCTCTTCAACTACCTTCTCCTCGATTGTGGTACTAGCTCGTGCTACCTGGCAAGCAACTGCGGGCGATCGAATACGTTTCTTCGGTTTCATTCTTCTCTCTCTCTTTGCCTACTCCGTTGAGCTTCTAATCCCGTGGGCGATCGGATGGACCCTCGGAGTATTTGTGAAGAGCGGTGTCACTCCTGAGGCATTTCAAGAGGGCCTCAAAGGTATCGGCGCCTACGTTGTCCTAAGGATGGTGTTTGCAACCTCTCATCACGTCGCCCGCTATCTGCAGGGCACTGCCGCTTACTCAGCGCGCTTTAAAAAACTTGAGGAGGTTTTTGGTGCCCTCCTGAGCTTTCCCCTCAAGTGGCACGTGCACCACCACTCCGGGGAAAATCTGAGTCGACTGCACCGGTCGGTCGGTGCCATCGAACAGGTGATCAATAACTACATCTGGCAGATTATTGACGGGATCGTAAAGTTTCTTTTTGCGACCATAGCGATCTTCGCGCTTGATTTTGAAGTCGCATTGACAGTGCTCCTGATGGGATTTGTCACCGTACTGGTGATGATTCTTTTCAATGCTCGACTTACGAAAAATATTCGGAAGAACAACCGTTTTTACGACAGGCTCAATCGCACCTGTGTCGACTACCTCTCAAACATCATCACCGTAAAGACTTTGCGCCTTGAAAAGCCCGCAAACGACTACCTCATGCAGCAACGCTCAGAGGGGTTTCGTCTGTGCCGCAAAATTTGGAAGTATCAAGAGCTCAAGTGGGGCACTATCGCTGTGGGCTACAGCCTCGTCATGGGAGCGTCTCTCTTTATATATTTTCGCAACCATTCGTCACTCGGAGGGGCATTTGATGTTGCTCAGGTGTACGTGCTTCTCAACTACTTGGACCGAATCTTCGGCGCCATTTCGTCCTTCACCGGGTACTACGGTGCCGTCATAGAATCATCAATCGCGTACGACGACGCCTCATCTTTTCTCTCTGAATCTGAAGAGCTGCGATCACCTCTACGGTCGAGCAAGATCCCTCGCTCATGGCAGACTCTTACGCTGCAACAACTGGAATTCTCGTACGGGGGCGATGTTCCTAATCTTCGCTCCGTTGACCTCGAGATACGTCGAGGTGAAAAGATCGCGCTTGTAGGCCCGAGCGGTGGGGGCAAGTCCACCCTGCTGAAGGTGCTGGCTGGTATGTTGGCTGTCCAAAAGGGCTTCATACTCGACGCAGATGAGAATCGCTACACTATCGATGATCTAGCTGGCGTTAGTATCCTTGTGCCTCAGGAGCCAGAAATTTTCTCTGAATCGGTGCGCTACAACCTGAGCTTCGGAGAAGATTTCACTGACGACCAGCTTCAGAGAGCGATCGAAATCTGTAGGATTGAGCACCTCCTTGACAAGCTCACAAACGGGTGGGAGAGCAATCTCGAAGAAGCCGGGTTGAACATCTCCGTCGGAGAGCGCCAACGGCTAGCTCTGGCACGAGGAATGTTACGTGTTCCTGGAAAAGACATCATACTGCTCGACGAACCCACCTCGAGCCTTGACCCCCTCACAGAAAAGCAGATCTTCGCAGGTATCCTCCACACCTTCTCTGAGCTCACTGTCATCACAGCGTGTCATCGTTTGGCGCTCGTCCCGATGTTTGATCGAATAATTTACATTAAGGAGGGACGGGTCGAAGAGGTGGGCTCTTTCCCTGAGTTGCGCGCCTCTGGAAAAGGTTTTTCAGCTGCATGGGCGGACTACGAACGCACCGTGGTAAGCGGTGACTCTCTTGCATAGCTTATGACGCAGATCGATCGAAACGTTACGAGGCGGTTCATTACCCTTGCCACGCCTTTCTTCAAATCCGAAGCGAAGTGGCGAGTCTGGGGTCTCGTTGCATTGCTCCTGGGACTCTCCCTGACTCTCAACAGTATCGGGGCACGGATGAGCTATATCAGCCGGGACTTCATGACGGCATTGAGCCTCAAAAATTCTGAGCTCTTCTTCGAAAAGATCTGGCTCTATATCCTCGCTTTCATGCTCGTGATTCCTTTTTCGGTGTCCTACATGTACATCGAACAGCGACTTGGTCTTCTGTGGCGTCGATGGCTCAGCCACGACATACTGGAGCGATATTTCTCAAATCGTGCCTACTACCACCTCAACCTGCGCGGCGAAATCGACAATCCCGATCAACGAATTGAGGAGGACGTACGCTCGTTCTGTTCTCAGACCCTGATGTTCGCTCTCATCCTCTTCAATTCCACAGTGCAGCTTTGTCTCTTTACGTACGTACTGTGGTCCATCTCATGGGTCTTAGTTCTTGCTGCGCCGATCTACGCCCTCCTGGGCTCCGTAGTGACGTATTTTTTGGGGCGTCCTCTCGTTGGCCTCAATTTTTTACAGTTCAAGAAAGAGGCGGATTATCGATACAAGCTGATTAACGTTCGTGACAGTGCAGAGTCCATCGCCTTTTATCGCCATGAGAATAGAGAATTCACCCGTACCCGCCAACGACTGAAGATCGCGCTAGACAACTCACTGAACGTGATCAATTGGAATCGAAACCTACGATTCTTCACCGAGGGCTATAACTACCTGTCCCCACTGATTCCAACAATCCTGGTAGCACCCCTTTTTTTCCGGGGCGAGATCGAGCTTGGTGTCGTGTACCAGGCGGGCGGAGCTTTCGGCGCCGTCACAACAGCACTCTCCATCGTCGTTAACAAATTTTTCGATCTGAGCGTTTTCGCCGCAGTCACTAATCGACTCGGATCCTTCTGTGAAGCGATGGAGCGCTGTAGCGAGCCCCTCTCTGCAGGCGAAAGGATATCTGTAGTCAAGGGCAATCATCTTGAGTTGAAGCACGTAACCATCTGGACACCTCGGCGCGAGCAGGTGCTCATCAAAGATATCTCCTTTGCCTTCAAAAGCACCTCTCTTCTCATTTCCGGACCGAGCGGGAGTGGAAAGAGCTCGCTTTTACGGGTCATTGCAGGCCTATGGGACACGGGTAGCGGAGAGATAATCAGACCAGATCTCGATAACGCTCTCTTCATTCCTCAGAGACCGTACATGATCCTGGGCTCACTGCGCTCACAGTTAATATACGGCACGAAACGAAAGGGAATCCTCGACAGGGAGCTTTTTGACGTTCTCGAGAGGGTCAAGCTTACCGAGATGGCTCACCGAGTAGGCGGGCTAGATGCAATTCTAGACTGGCCAAACGTACTGGGAACCGGCGAACAACAACGCCTCGCATTTGCCCGAATATTCCTGATCAAACCACAGATCGTGTTCCTTGATGAGTCAACAACAGCAATTGACTCTGCGAGCGAGCGCCAGCTGTACTCTGAACTTCCGCGATTTGTCGAGCGGTATGTGAGTACCGGCAGCCCTCAGGACCTTGAGACTTACCATGAGCACGTACTGGAACTTACCGGAGATGGCACATGGCGCTACCGTTAAGATTTCTCTCGATACCGATGATAGTGTTCGCGATTAGCCCCTTCGCCTCTGCACAAGAGCGTGTAATGGAGGCGATCCTGGAGGATTGTGAAAGAGCCAAGATCGAATTTGCCGCGCTGGATGAGCAATCGCGGCGCCCGCTCTTCGACTATTTCAGTCGTGTAGTTGCACTCAACGCTCAAGCGCTTGAGATTCCGGAGACATTCGTCGTGTTGCCAGGCGCTCCCAAAGGCAATGATGTGATGATCCCAGGAGGGCCAAAAGGCTCCGATATCACTGCTGGCACCTTGTGGCAAACTGTGGATGCAAAGCGGGAGCTGAAAGCCAAGCATTGTGCCCTTGAGATTCTCGCCGCAGCGGGCAAATCAGCCCTCTCAGCTCTGCCCTCTCTCGCGAAAGTTTATCACGAGCAAAGCCTCAGCGACGAGATCTCCGTAGCACTCGAGGAGACTATCGCTGAAATTGCAGAGAGCGCACACAAGGCTGAGCTGAGCCCCTCTGACGCGGAGCTTGATGTAATAGTCCCTCACCTCATGAGCAACCGTCCGCTCGTAGCCGAAAACATCCTTACAGAATATCTCGTAATCGCTCTACCACGACTACTACTCTACTTTTCATCGGCGACTGAAACAGAGCAGCAAAGCATACTTCGCTTTTTGATCATGGTAGACCCTGATGGCAGCAGAGGGATGAGGGTGTTTATCGAACGCGCTCCTTCGCTGCCGCGAGAAAAAGCTATCCACATGGCGGCCAAGCTGCCGTTTCCCCATCGAGATGCACTGCCATTATTTCTGCGAGATTTTGCAAGTCTAGCCATCGGGGTGGACAGTTCTCAGATATTCAGCCCTCTCCTCGGTCGCGCGTGCCTCGCTTTGGGCAAGCTACCGCCTGACATAGCCAGCATCCTCGCTCCAGCTTCAAGCTTGCTGCATAGCAGCTCCCTCGATATCGATGCACTGAAGTGCCTCGTAGCATCTTCTCACGCGTTTGCTCGAACAATCCCCTCTTTGGTGCTTTCGACCCAAGAGAACGACATAGAGCGCGGCATAGCGCTTCTACCCAGCGCCCTACCACACCTCGACCAAGATACACGGAATACCCTCTTCTCGCACCTACGAGCTCTCGCCGTGCGCCCCGGCCCTCACCAGCTGGGAGCGCTCGAGCTGCTCTCCTCTTTTTCCGAAAGGGGCGCGGAGGCGCGGTCCACCTATATCAATCTCTTGTCGAGCGCGATCCCATCCTCAATGCCATCAACATTACACTCAACGATCCTAAAGATACTCGCAGACACGCAGATCCCAAAAGACAAGGATTTCTCGAAGATAGTAAAGATCGTGGGAACAGCACTTGAGAGCGGATCGGAGATCGAGGTCGCTATGAAAGTCGCTGCCAAGGCACAGCTTACTCAGATGGATCTTCTCCCTTTCGTCTCCGGAGAACAGCTCGATCGCTCACGACGAATACTCCGTTCTTTGATAGTCCCTGATAAACCTGATAGAAAGTCTCTTCCCGCGTTGGTAGAGCTGATTCGAACACCTGAACTATACAGGGAACTGCGTCCACTCTTACTGCCATACAAGGGAGCGCTTGTACCTCTGGTGCGCAAGATATACCCGAAGCTCTCAGGCGATGCTCGGCTGGTTGCCCTGGCGATCATGGAAGAAGTTGTTACTATCTCCAAGCAAGAGCTCGGAGACCTCGCCGGATTGTATCAAAGAGAGGGATGTGACTCGATCGCGCTCGCGCCAGAGGCTGCTCGCTCTCTACTTCGTCGAGGAGAACAGCAACAAGCTCCCCTACCCGCGATTCAAAACAAGATCCAGTCATGTGCCTTGAGAATTCCAACATCCTCGCTTCGAGCGCTCGAGCTTATGGCCGAAGATATGCCGCCGCAAGAGGAGCTCCAAAGAGACCTGGAAGCCGGTGTAATTCCGCAGGAAACGATCTCATATCTTTTGGAGCATGACGGGCCTCACATTGTATCCGAAGAGCTCCGCCGTACTTTATTCGTGTGGGTACTCAACAAGGGAGGGAAACAGGCTCGTGCTGCGGTTCTCTCGCGTATCAAGGCTCCTGAAGCACCGCAGGTATTAGCAGCAGTCCGTGAACTCGCAAGTGATGGTGGCGAGTTTGCAATCTCAGCGAGGGGTGCCTTGGCTCGCGCTGGTGACAGTGATTACGATTGGAGGGATTTCCTGAGAAATACGATCGAACGTGCTGGTGAGGGAGCTGAGCTAGCAGAGGAGCTACGAATTGTTAGGCTCTTACCCCCAGAGGTCGTCCTCGCTCAGGTCTCGCCGAATCTGGAAAGTAGTTCAAACACCAAGATAATTGGCAGTTGTCGAGTCGGCGCTGCGCTCGGGTCGCAAGCGATACCGATCGTCTCGAAGATCTGGCACCTCCGAGAGAAACGTTCTCCTTCAGTTCGGTACGCTGCCGTGCTGGCGCTTCTGGAGATAAATCCACTCACCCCCGATCTTCAAGAGCAGGTGAGGCGCCTACTCGTAAACCGTTATTTCAGTAGCGCCCTTTCGAGAAAAATTCGTTGGGGCCAAACAGTCGCGCTCGTCGATCTGGACAAAAGTGCATTCGGAACCCTTCGAACGGTCCACCTGGAACGCCTCCTTGCCAGCTCCGAGGAAAGCTAGAGCATCGAGAAAACAAAACATTATGGGGTAAAATCGCCTCATCCTGATGACGAAAGGCAGGTACCGCGTGTATAATTCCCGGCGGAAGCGTTTTCTCGGGACATGACTATCCCATGGACGCTCGCTATGAGCACTTCCTGCTCAACATCGAATGCTTGGCAGAGTAAAAGATCCTTTCCTCATGATATCGCAACACCTCAGCTCCCTACTGAACTCCCTCATCAAGAGCTTTCTGCCCGGTGTCATCAAAACAGGCCGTGAGGTTCCGTGGCGAGCTGAAGTACTGTCTCGAGAAGCACTTGGTGAACTCGCCCTTCGACTTGCTCAGCAACACCAAGGCAGCTTTGGCGTAAGCCGCAGCACAAACCTGCTAGCTAACTACCGCAGTAATCGTGAGACGCTACGCAGAGTATACCATAGGCTCGCAGAAGCTGCACACAACGGCGAAGCCCTCACTGCTGGAGCCGAATGGTTATTAGACAACTACCATGTTGTTGAGCGACACGCCGCCGCCATCAAAAAATATCTACCACCGGGTTTCTATCGAACACTTCCTCAGTTTCGAGACGGCCCGTTCAAAGGCTTCCCGAGGGTCTACCACCTCGCCTTAGAATTTATCGTTCACACAGACGCCGCTGTTGACCCCGGATTGGCGGGATTCTTCGTATCGATGTACCAACAGCGGCTGGAGCTCTCTTCGGGGGAGATATGGGCGTTCCCAATCATGCTTCGTTTTGCGCTCCTGGAGAACCTAAGGCGCTTGACGCGTGAGGCTGAAAAGGAATTACTCGCACGAAGAGATGTTTTTTTGATGGTTGACGAGGTGCTCGGAGACGACTCTCGTACGGGCACCGAGATCATGGTGGATCTAGCACACCGAATCACTGAGCGAGAGAGCTTCCTCCCACACGGTGCGCTTGAACTCCTCAAACGACTCCGAGGACGAGGTCGCAAGGCATACATGGCGCTTCAGTTCTTGGAGGAAGCCCTCCGGGAGCGTGGCCTCGATCCCGAGGACCTACTGCGTGCCGAAGACCACGCGCAAGCGGCGCGTCAAATCTCCGTCGGCAACACCCTTTTGTCACTTAACGCGATTGACCAGATGAATTGGCGCGAGTGGTTCGAGGACGTTAGCTTAGTAGAACGAACTCTGCGCCGTGACCCAGCGAACCTCTATGCTCGCTGCGACTTCTTGACGCGTGACGGTATGCGGCACGAGATAGAGAAACTCGCTAAGAAACTCGGAAAGACGGATTCGCAGATCGCAGAGGCTGTCATTAACTGCGCCACCAATCGGACCAGTGAATCCCACGCTGATGAACATCAAGCCCTGGTGAAGAGATATGTGGGGTACTTCCTGACCGGCAAGGGTCGTGGCGTATTCGAGGCCGATATCGGCTATCAGCCGTCGCTGTTTACGCGTACTGCGCGCTTCTTGGGAACACATGCAGTGGCCTCATACCTGAGTGCGATCGCCTTCGTTGCAATCCTTTTGGTGGGATATGTGTGGTTACTTGCTGAGTGGTCCCATGCCAGCCTGGGATTGTTGGTATGCACATTCACACTCACAGCGCTACCAATGTCTGAGTTGGCCTCGAGCCTCGTCCAATATTTGGTGACGCGCTGGGTACCTGCTCGTCCCTTACCCAAACTATCGCACGAGGGGCCGGTAGCGCCTGAAAACAAGACGGTGATTGCAGTTCACACGATCTTCAGCTCCACAGCCTCAGTACAGCGCGCCATCGCCGGCCTAGAAGTACGCTTTCTGAGTAACGATGACCCAGCTTTTACATTCGCACTAATGGCCGACCTACCGGACGCTCGTGCCGAACACAGCCCTGGTGATGAGCAGATTATCCTAGCTGCTCGAGAGGGGATCGAAGCGCTCAATGACCTACACTGCAAAGGGGGCCCAAAAAGGTTCGCGGTATTCTTCCGAAGACGCCTCTGGAACGAGGGCGAGGGGGTCTGGATGGCCTGGGAGCGAAAACGTGGGAAGATCGAGGAGTTCAACAAATACCTCACCCAGCGTGGAGAAACCACGCTGCAGCTGGTGGCCGGTGATGCGGAGCAATTGAGAGGGATCCGCTACGTCATTACGCTCGACAGCGACTCGCAACTCTGCCGCGACGTGGCAAAGAAGCTGGTTGCCACCATATCCCATCCGATGAATCGAGCTGTGGTGAATCCGGAAACGCGTTGTGTCGTCGACGGCTATGCTCTCATACAACCCCGCGTGACTATATCCCTCACATCAGCAACGAGCTCGTTCTTCTCGCAACTATTCTCAGGACATGCGGGCCTCGATCCGTACACAAATGTAGTATCCGATGTGTATCAGGATCTTTTTGCCGAGGGTTCATTCGTCGGAAAAGGGATCTACGATCTGCAAGCTTTCACTGAAGCACTAGAATCGCGGGTTCCTGAGAACACCCTCCTCAGCCATGACCTCTTTGAGGGCTCCTTCGCGCGTGTGGGCCTCGCGTCAGATATTGAGCTCTATGATGACTTTCCGTCACGGTACATGGCCTATTCAAAACGCCTCCATCGCTGGGTCCGCGGCGATTGGCAGCTGCTTCCCTGGTTGCGGCGTACTATCCCAACCGCTCATGGCAGGGCGAAAAGTCCCCTTTCGGTCCTCTCCTGGTGGAAGATGATCGACAATCTCCGGCGCAGCCTTCTGCCACCAGCATGCTTCCTCTCTATCGTCGGTGGCTGGCTGTTTCTTCCGGGGGGCCCATTGGTATGGACGATTATTGTACTGCTCGTGATCGCGTTCCCAGTTTTTACGGGCCTCGCCAACGCCTTCGCTCTACCGAGTATCGGAATCTCAATCGGAGGGTTTTTAGGCGATATTGGCCGCGATCTGTGGCGACATACTATGCGCGCGGCTTGTGCTGTGTGCTTTCTACCCCACCAAGCCGCTCTGATGGTGCACGCCATTTCCGTCACTTTGTACCGAGTAATCTGGAGTCGCAAACATCTTCTCGAATGGGAACCAGCCGAGCGCTCCGAGCGCCGTGTGAGGAATGAGGAGCGGGACTACCTCAGACTCTTCCTTCCGGCCATCAGCATCACTGCCGTCGCCGCAGCCTATGCCGGTTACCATACTCCCAGCACCCTTGCATTCTCGATCCCCATGATGTTGGCTTGGTTATCATCACCTTTTGTTGCGCGTTCAACTTCAAAACCACTTGAGGCCGCTGCCCCAAACATTACCTCCTCCCAAGAGCGCTACCTCCGTACGGTCGCCCTCGATACGTGGCACTTCTTCGACGATTTCATCCGAGAAGAGTATCACTATCTGATGCCTGACAATCTTCAAGTTCATCCGAAATCAGTGGTTGCGGAGCGCACCTCACCGACGAATATTTCGCTCTCGATGCTCAGTGTTGTATCCGCCTACGATCTTGGATTTATCCCCTTCTCCGAGGTTGTTAGCCGCAACACCAAGATCCTTCAAACTTTGTCATCGATGGAGAAGTATCGCGGGCATCTGTTTAACTGGTATAACATCCGAACACTTGAGCCGCTCCATCCTCGGTACATCTCAACCGTTGACAGTGGCAATCTTCTGGGCCACTTCTTCACGTTTCTAACGATCCTTGAGCATGCTCCTCATACCCCTCTGCTGGCGCGCACACATGCAGTTACACTGCTCGATGAACTCGAATCATGCACCTCTACTCTTTCATCAGACGATACGCAGGATGAAGCTCTACGTGAACTTGAATCATTGAGAAGCGCACTGACCTCTCTTTCCGCCTGGGATATGACGGATTGGTGTTCGTGCGTTACGATTTGCAGATCGTTCCTCCAGCGAACCACCATTCTCCCCTTGTGGCAACACAACGAACAGCCTCACTCCGGCCAGAGAATGTTCAGACTACTCTCCTCGATCGCCGACTTTGAGGAGCACCTCGCCTGGATAGAGTCCCTGCGCGACTTCGTTGCCGTGGCGCACAAGGAACCCTCTTTGAGCTCCTCTCAATTGGTCGACACCTGTCACCAACAACTATCACGGATACCAACCCTGCCCGTGACGATCGATGCCCTCGATGGATGTATTACCGAGGTGGTTAACCAAGTAAATCAGGCGAAGCGTGAATCGCTCCCTGCTCCACTACACGTTGCTTTTGACCGCCTGCGCGCTGCACTGGGTTCAGCAAGCGACCGGCTGACAGCCTTACGACACGGTATCGAGGGAATGACATCTCAGTGTCTCACTATGACGCAGGAGATGGACTTCTCGTTCCTCTATGATAACGAGCGCGCACTATTTACTATAGGCTTCAACACGGAACACGCGCGTCGTGATGGAAGCTTCTATGATCTACTAGCCTCAGAGGCACGCCTCCTAAGTTTTCTTGCCGTTGCTCGAGGCGAAGTCCCACAGAAGCATTGGTTCTCTCTAGGTCGGTCGATTACGAGCACCCCGGGTGGCAAGGCGCTCATCTCGTGGAGCGGCACGATGTTCGAGTACCTGATGCCCTTTATCGTCATGAGAGACTTCCCAACGACGTTACTCGGTCGAACTGGCAGAGCTGTCGTTCAAACTCAAATGACATACGGCAAGCGACAATCTATCCCATGGGGCATCTCTGAATCTGCCTACAGCGGCGTGGATTTTGAGAAGACCTATCAGTATCGCGCCTTCGGCGTACCTGGTCTTGGCCTCAAGCGCGGCCTTTCCGAGGATCTCGTCGTATCACCCTACTCCACCTGCTTGGCTCTCCCATTCCTTTCGGAACTTACTGAGGGTATCGCAAACCTAAGATATCTTGAGCGCGAAGGAGCCCGAGGACGATACGGATTCTTCGAAGCGATCGACTACACACCGAGCCGCCATCTGCGCGCGGATGGGAAACACATCGTCCAGTCCTTTTTTGCTCATCACCAGGGGATGTCACTGATTGCGATTACTAACCTTCTCAAAGGCGACATCATGTGCGATCGGTTCCACAGTCAACCAATCATCAAATCCGCTGAGCTCCTGCTTCACGAACGATTCCCTGAGCGTGTAGCCACTATCGCTCCTCATGAACCAGAGATGGCGGTCGTACGGCGAGAGGAAGAGGAGAAGGAGGAAGCTGGCTTGGAGGTTGTAACCTCGGCCCACACCAAGGCTCCCCGCGTAAGACTTCTGTCAAACGGCCGTTACTCAGTTATGGTTGACTCATCTGGTGGTGGGTTCAGTCTCTTTGATCGCTCGATAATGCTAACCCGTTGGCGCGAGGATCCGACGACTACGAATTCCGGTTCTTTTTTCTATGTCCATGATCCGCGACGGGGCAAGACCTGGTCTGCAGCGTACCAGCCCAGCTGCGTGGAGCCGGACTCCTACGAGGCGATATTCAGCCCAGGCCGCGCGGAGTTCAAGCGATTCGACGATCGTGTGTTCGTTCACACTGAGATAACGGTCGCCCCGGAAGATGATGTTGAGCTTCGTCGCATCACTGTGACGAACCTAGGTGACGAGGAGCGCGAGTTTGAGATCGTAAGCTACATGGAGCCTGTACTCAGCTCGCGTAAAGCCGATGCGGTTCACACAGCTTTCAGCAAACTATTTATCCGCTGTGAAAAGCTCCATGAGCACGATGCACTTCTCTTTTCACGTAGACCGCGCTCAGAGGGAGAGCAGGAGGCGTTCTTTTTTCACCGCGTAACCTTGCGGACTAGTTACGCCCCGGTGCGTTTCTGCACCTCCCGCTTGGCGTTTATCGGGCGGGGACAGACCCTTCAAGCTCCGCGGGCCTTTACACACGCCTTTGCCGACAATGAAGCGGAGAGTGGTATCGACCCGATTGCATCACTGCGCTGCACTGTACGCCTAGAGCCAGGGGCCAGCGAAACCCTGGTGTTCGTGTCCGGCGCCGGCCGTACTCGTAAAGACACCTTGAGCTTAATCGAGCGCTATCAAGAGCTCATGCATGTTAGCCGTGCCTTTGAGCTGTCATGGAGCCGCGCGCAGGTCGAGTTGCGAAACCACGCATACTCCGCAAGTCAGGCGGATCTTTTCCACCGTCTTGCGGGCTTTCTCGTCTATAACGACGAGAGCGTGCGGGGTAACCCCGATGTTCTTGCTGCCAATAGGCTCAGTCAACCGGGGCTGTGGCGCTTTGGCATCTCGGGAGACCTACCGATCGTTTTGGCCAAGGTGAATGATATCCGCCAGGGAAAAGTTGTCCAAGAGCTACTGCTCGCACACCATTTCCTACGCGAGCGCGGAATGGAGTTCGACCTTGTGATCCTGCACAGAAATCCTGGCACCTATATGCAGCCACTAGCTGAGGACCTCGAATACATCATCCGGCTCAGTCCTGCTGGGCAGCTCCTCGACCGACCAGGCGGAGTCTTTCTTCGCTCAAGCCTGCAGATCGCGGATGGCGAGTCAGCGTTGCTTGAGACCGTGGCTCGCGTGGTCATCGACGCTGAGGTCGGTGGCCTGACTGAGCTCCTGAAGTCGTCTGCACTCGAGCAGATAACGCCCGCACCGGCACCTGTGCTGCGCAAGAGGACGTCGAAACCACTAACGACTCGACAACCGCTCTTGTTACCCAACGGTATCGGCGGCTTTGCAGGCAACGACCACCGTTACGTCATGCCAGAGATAGGTTCTACTCGACCACCCCTCCCCTGGTCGAACGTCATCGCTAATCCCTCCTTTGGTTTTCTCGTTACTGAATCTGGAGGTGGGTATACCTGGTCCATAAACAGCAGAGAAAACCGCCTCACCTCGTGGAGCAACGATCCGGTGATTGACCCTCCAAGTGAATCGATCTACCTGCGCCGTGCTGACAACGGGGAATACTGGTCATTGACTCCGCTTCCCTCAGGTGAGGGACTCAACTACCAAGTCGAACACGGATTCGGCTTCTCGAGCTTTAGTACCAACAACAACGGCATCGAGTCGAGGCTCCACCTCTCGTGCTCACCTACTGAATCTGTAAAGTGGTATTCAATCTCGCTTATCAATACGGAACAGACAGAGCAGAAACTAGAGCTGTACCTCTATGCCGATCTGGTTTTAGGCGTACTTCGTGAGGAAGCGTATCGATTCGTTTGTACCAGCTTCGACAGGACGGCACAGACGCTCTACGCCGTTAATCACTACAACAACGAGTTTGCAGGACGTGTGGTATCCCTCGGCGCCAGCGAGCCTGTGGTCAGCTACACAGGTTCGCGACTCGAGTTTCTCGGCAGGAACGGCGACCTGCGGCACCCGGCAGCACTCGAACGCGGAGCCGCCCAGCCTTTCTTTGCCCAAAAGCCGAAGTCGATCAAGCTCTCTGCCACAACAGGAAGCGGTATCGATCCGTGCGCAGTTCTGCAGGTAAGTATCGTGCTAAAGCCCAAAGAAGAGCGTTCTCTTCACTTCTTTTTGGCTGACTCGGCATCGCTCGATGAAATGCGCCGTGATGCTGTACGCTATCGGAGTATGCAGACTCAGAGAGCTGAAGTTGCGCACTCTTCAAACTGGTGGAACGATCTCCTCACTTCAGTCAAAATTGAGAGCCCCAGTCCAACATTCAACATTATGATGAATGGATGGCTCCTGTATCAGACGGTGTCGTGTAGGCTTTTCGGTCGGTCTGGTTTCTATCAGAGCGGTGGAGCGCTCGGATTCCGTGACCAACTCCAGGATTCCCTCGCCCTCCTTGCGATCCGTCCAGAGATGGTGCGAGCGCAAATCCTCCTGCATGCAGCACACCAATTCAGAGAAGGTGACGTACAACACTGGTGGCATCCGCCCACTGGTCGTGGTGTGCGTACCAGAATTACCGATGACCTCCTCTGGCTTCCGTACGCTGTAAGCCGTTACGTGGAGGTGACTGGAGACTACTCTATCCTCAACGAACGTGTGCCGTTCCTTGAAGGAGCAGCGCTGGCGGAGCATCAAATGGAGAGTTACTTCATCCCGGAACGATGCGCTGAAGATGGCACGCTCCTCGACCATTGCCTGCGAGCCCTCGATATTACATCAACCATGGGAGAGCACGGCTTGCCGCTAATCGGGTCAGGCGATTGGAACGATGGGATGAACGAGGTTGGCCGCCACGGCAAGGGTGAAAGTGTGTGGCTTGGATGGTTTCAGATTCACGTTATCCGCGGCTTCATACCGCTACTACAAGCACGCGGAGAGCTCGACCTCATCACTACCTTCGAGGCACGAGTCTCAGCGCTCATTCAAGCAGTAGAGACATATGCATGGGATGGCAAGTGGTACCGACGAGCGTTCTACGACGACGGTACTCCTATCGGCAGCCACCTAAGCGACGATTGTCAGATCGATTCACTAGCTCAATCATGGGCAGTAATTAGCGGAGCAGCGCCAACGACCCGTGCTGCTCAGGCGATGCAATCAGTGCGTGAGCGCCTTGTGGATTCAGAAGCCCGGATCATTAAGCTCCTCACCCCACCATTCGATCGCACGGACAAGAACCCCGGATATATCAAGGGGTACCCCCCTGGGATTCGTGAAAACGGGGGTCAATACACCCATGCAGCGACCTGGGTGATCATCGCCGCGGCACTCATGGGACGTGGTACGGAAGCGCTTGAACTGTTTGAACTGATAAACCCTATCAACTCGACGCGAGACTCAGAACACACCGAGGTGTATCGCGGTGAGCCTTACGTCCTGTGCGGTGATGTTTACTCGGAAGGTAATCTAAGAGGTCGTGCTGGCTGGAGCTGGTACACCGGTTCCTCAGGTTGGCTGTACCAGGCTGGCCTCGAACACATCGTAGGACTTAAGATCCGCACCGGACACTTCACCGTTGATCCAACGATACCAGCAGACTGGAAGCGCTTCACGGTCACCTATAAGCGAGGTGAAAGGATCTTCGACATTACAGTCAACAATCAGGCAGGTGTTGAACGAGGTGTGATAAAGATTACCGTCAACGGTACAACGCTCCAGGACAAGCAGATCCCGTTTGAGTGCCCTGATTACCGAGAGAGAGTTCAGGTAGAGGTCACACTAGCCTAGCAAGAGAGCGCCCCCTAGCTGGACTGCAGAGCTTCTAGCTCCGCCTTATTCGTCCGAGGCGGGGTGTATTTAGGAGTCTTATGGGCGGCGGAGCTAGAAGCTCCGCAGTCCGTGGAAGCCGGAGCAGGAGATGCCGCAACCCACTAAGGCTGTACGCGACGATGTTACCCACACAAAACCCGGAAGCGCCCGAATTCGGTAGGCGCAAGTATCCAGCACTGATCCTACTCGACGATCTTGAGAGATACGGCATAATTGGCGCCTACATCACCCGACTCGTACTGTACTTTGATAAATACATCTCCATCCGCTGGCACGGTAAACATACCTTCCATCCCCTGCCCCGGATCTCCACCCCTGCGCTCCGATCGTATTGCTATCTTCAAAGAATCAAACACATCAAAATCGATTCTTGGACTTGTTCCCTCATCCGGAATAAACGTCAGTTGATACTTTTCTCCTTTTTTCGCAGTGAGTTTGAACCAGTCCTGTCTATCACCTTGTCCACCAAAGGTCTTCTGATAGCTTCCAACGGCTATAGGCAGCGCTGTGCTGATACTTGACCCGGCGTCGGTCTCGGTGTCTAAATCACCCCGCCTGGAGACCTTAACATTGAATGAAAAGTGATCCTTGTTGAGACAGAAGCTATCCGCGCCAACAAGGAGGTAGTACCTTCCATCTGCGTCAACGAAAAGTCGATTGCTACCGCGGTAATTCTGTTGGTTCTTACTCGATAGCCAGCCCCCGCTGGTTACACGCGTTTGATCGGGTCCGTGTATCTGCAGTACCCCTCCAGGATAACCCGTGCTTTCACTGAACACTCCTCCCGAAAAACCTCCCCCTTTTGTCCCCGTACGCACAGCCGCTTCAATCATATCCCCACGCTTAAGGTCCAAAAAGAAGAAATCAAATTTTTGATTGTCTTGATGATGATCCAGCTTGAGATCAACCCCTAGCGCAGTGAGCTGTTGCGCCGTGCTGTACCCATCTCCTCCGCGAATCGGCTGCCCAGGTATCAATTCGTCTTTCTTATCTAGAGGTACCTCTCGGGTCGGTTTCGGTGCGGGTGTGGGGAGCGCCGCTACCTCCTGGACCGCACTCGAGAGCGCTGATGTAAGTGCTCCAACATTCCGTGCATCGAAATACTTTCCCCCTGAGAACGTAGCGATTGCTTCAAGCTGTTTCCGCGTGACATCGTCAACATTGAACCCTATCGCGTGAACGATTATATCAATCCCTTTCTCACGCAAATCACGCAGAACGCCGATCGGATCTCCGCCGCATGTCTCCTCTCCATCGCTGAGTAGCACGATTACCTTACTTGCTTCTCGCTGTTTCGACGCCTCAGCGAAGTCCTCCCCTGCTTGTTGAAGGGAGTATGCGATCGGGGTATATCCTTTCGGCTCAAGAGCTGCCAATTTGAGTGTCACCTCAGCTGCCTTAAGCGGAGCGAGCGGGTGTAATAAATCCGTATCTTTGCAACTTCCGGACTTGTCGGCTTGGGCAACGCGGTGCGCGAAAACTCGCACTGCCACGTTCGCATCACCCGGCAGCTCACCAATCGCCTTTGCAAAAGCGGTACGAGCATGGTCAACCTGTTTAACACCGTCAAGTTTTTTGTTCATTGAACCGGAGAGATCAAGAACAAACTCCACGTCAGGCGCAGCATGTACAAATGAGCTAGCACCTAAGAACAAAGCGATTGCGATCAAGAATCTAACGTTTCTCAATTTCTACCTGCCTTAACCTGGGTAATTGCTTGGAATTGAGGAGCAAACGATCCGCCCCTACTGCTCCGATATTCTCTTGCTTGAATCGCCACTTGGCAAGATCTCTTTCTGGGCAGAGCCTCCAGCAGTGGGGTCAGCATTCCCGGAATACTCGGCGCAGAGCCTGGAACTCACTCAAGATCGCACTGAGAAACTGCCTACCAGTGATTTGGAAAGCTGTCTGTCATTGCAACCAAGAAACCCTCGAGGAAGTTTCAACGGTCCGGCCGCTTTCCTCTCATCACTTCTTTTTATACCCGACTTCCTGGCAGGTAAGATTAAGACTTGGAGAGTACGGGGTAAAAACAAACCCTGCACGAGTGACTTTGTTCGAAAATCACTCTCGCACGGTTTATTTTTTCTCGAGCACCAACAAGAATTCTCGATTCGGCTCCTCAGAATCTCGAACCCAGTCATGTGTCCATCGCATATCAGCCATGACGTTTCGACGATAAGCAACCTCGAGTACCTCGACGACGGTCCCATGCTTAGCCATCACTTCGTGTAGCTCCTGAGCGGTAGCCCTTCCCCCTGAGCTGTACGACAGTACGATGTAGGCCGCGTTCGTTTCACGCAGAAGCCGGTCGATCGCCGACAAGGCGACGAAGCGACCGTCCGCCCCTCGACGAAAATCCTCAAAAGGGCAGAGATCATACCTATCAGAGCTATCCATCCGGCGCCTTGATTTACCGAACAGCTCAGGCTTGTCGTTCAGACAAACACTGGTCCAGACATGATAGTAGGCTTGATACCTAACCCGTGAGGGCGGCATCTTGTCGTTGTTGGAGCCGTAGGGAGGATCAAAGTACGCCAGGTCCACCTGTAGCTCCGGCAGAAGGTCAAAGATATCCCTCTGATAGACCTCGTGTTGCTCACCTCGATCAGTCAAGAGCTCAGGCACTCTTAAGTGTAACCTCCTGTACGATCGCTTCGACCACTTACTCAGATACGCAGCATAGTGCCCGAGGGTACTATCAACCTCCTCTAAAGCGAGCATCAGGCTTGTCAAAAGCACTGCACGTTCCTCCTGAGACAACGAAAGCTGATCAATCTCCTCTCTCATAGCATCTAGTTTACGAGTGTTATGGAGCTGCCAGGGCTTCTTCAACCCATCAGCACCGAACGAGATCTCCACATCTCCATTCCCGCCATAGTTCTCAGTAAACCACCCATCGCGCGGCGGTAGCGCATTTAGATGCTCGATAATCGGCGCATAGTGCTTCGCAGGTCGCGTGTTGAGGAGATAGCACGTCGCAAAGGTCTTAGACCACGCCGCTCTGTCATTTGCATGCACCTTGTAGCCGCATTGCGCGAGCGCTTGAGACACCCTCGTTGTCCCTGAAAAGCCATCCAATACGGTCTTTGGTTTTAGCTTCGAGATAAGTGCTAAAATCTGAGGCAACAGCTTGAGTTTAGATCCAGCGTACTTGATACCTTGCGTAGGTGGGGCAGCGAGAGGAACCTCGCAGGGCTCCATCGGATCTCCACCCACTACTTTCTTGACCACAGTCGGAAACTCATAACACTTTTAATATTGCGGGGTATCAATACACTCAAGACGCTTCCCCTATCCTACCCTATTCAGCCCTCATCTTTTGAGCAACTCGTCCTGAAGCGCTTTGAGCCTATCCCGCACCTCTGCCGCCTTTTCGTATTCTCGTCGCGCCGCAGCATCGAACATCTCGCGCTTTAAGGATTCAAGTAAGCGCTGCTGCTCCTTCGGATCGGCCGGAATATCGATACCGTATTGTGTGCTAGACTCCTGCAGCAGCGCAGCCTCCTGCGCGGCGTCTCCTAGTGCTACCTGCTCAGAGCGAGTGGCAGTTCTCGGCACAATGCCGTGTAGCTTATTGAAGTCAGCTTGAATCGTTCGTCTACGATCGGTCTCGGCTATCGCATCCTTCATGGATCGTGTCACGGTATCGGCATACAGGATCACCCGACCGTTGAGGTTTCTCGCGGCACGCCCCATGATCTGAATCAGGGATTTCGTCGAACGTAAAAAGCCTTCCTTATCTGCATCGAGAATAGCGACGAGGCTGACCTCTACGAGATCGAGCCCCTCTCGCAAGAGATTGATCCCGATCAAAACATCGAAATCGCCCTTGCGTAAGCCACGTAAGATCTCAACCCGCTCGATCGTTGTAATATCAGAGTGAAGGTAGCGTGCCCGTACCCCGATCTCACGCAGATAGGCTGAGAGATCCTCTGCCATCTTCTTAGTGAGTGTGATAGCTAAGATACGCTCTCCTGCCTCGACTGTTTTTCTTATCTCGCTCAAAAGATCGTCCACCTGATGGGTAGCAGGGCGAATGGTGACCTGGGGATCCAAGAGACCCGTCGGTCTGTTGACCTGCTCGACTACCACCCCCTGACTCCGCTCGAGCTCAAAATCAGCCGGTGTGGCCGACACGAATATCGTCTGACCTGTTCGCTGCCAAAATTCATCGAGGTTAAGCGGACGATTGTCTAACGCTGATGGTAATCTGAATCCGAAATCAACCAGGGTCTGCTTGCGAGCTCTATCTCCGCGATACATCCCTCCGAGCTGCGGAACTGTGACGTGACTTTCATCGACCACCAAAAGGAAGTCTTCGGGGAAGTAGTCTAGCAAGGTCGTCGGCGGCTCGCCCGGATTACGCCCCGCTAAGTGACGGCTATAATTCTCTATACCTGGACAGAAACCTATCTCATCGAGGAGTTCGAGGTCGTACAGCGTACGCTGCTCCAAGCGTTGTGCCTCCAGAGGCTTTCCTTGCTTGAGGAGCTCCTTTGTCTGAAGCTCCAATTCCTGGTGAATCGAAATCAAGGCGCGCTCGATAGCCTCACGCCCGGTTACGAAATGGCTTACCGGGTAGACGGCACAGGACGATATCTTACGGATAGTTGAGCCGGTCAGGGGATCAATCTCTCGAATCTCCTCGATCTCGTCACCAAAAAAGAGTAGCCGCGTCGCCGCCGCATCCTGGTCGGAGGGGAAGATATCGATATTTTCCCCCCTCACTCGGAAGGTTCCGCGAACGAACTCGATATCGGTTCGCTTGTACTGCATGTACACAAGCTGCCGAATGATATCTTCACGTACCACACGGTCGCCTCGCTCGACGTACAACATCATCTCGAAGTAGTCCTCCGGCGCTCCCAGTCCGTAGATACAGCTCACACTCGCTACGATGATCGTGTCGCGGGATTCCAAAAGCGCCTTGGTCGCCGCGTGACGCATCTTGTCGATCTCGTCGTTGATGGCGGAGTCTTTCTCGATGTACGTATCAGTCGATGGGATGTACGCCTCTGGTTGGTAGTAATCGTAGTAGCTCACGAAGTAACACACCCTATTCTCTGGGAAGAACTCTCGAAACTCCCCGTACAGCTGCGCTGCCAGGGTTTTATTGGGCGCGATTACGAGTGTTGGGCGATTCTGCTTAGCGATCACATTCGCGATAGTGTAGGTCTTGCCCGAGCCAGTAACTCCAAGCAAGGTCTGGTAGGGAACCGCCTTGCAGAGATTCTCATTGAGGCTTGCTATCGCACCCGGCTGATCCCCCGCTGGAGCGAATTTAGTGGAAAGCTTAAAGGGCTCCGAAACGGGATCTGGTCGGGTTGCAGCTGGCCTTCGACTCACTGATTCAAGCGACGTTTAGCCGCACTAATGCGCTCCTTCGCGAGCTCTATCGCTACCTCTTCGGTAAATCTACCACGCAGCTTGGATTCGTCGAGCACACGCGCTGTCGTTGCATGAATCGCCTCGACCTTCTCCCGTATCCACGTGATGTTTGGACCGCCCTCAGCCAGCTCGGCTCCAACACAGATGACCCCTCCGGAGTTAATCGCGAAATCAGGACAGTACAGGATCCCCTTACTCTCGAGAATTTCATAGACCGATGGATCCGAGAGTTGATTGTTGGCTGCACCCGCTATGACACGACACTTGAGTCTAGCCAGGGTAGCTGGGTTGACGGTCTGACCGATCGCACACGGGGCGAAGATATCACAAGGTTCATCGTAGAGGGCATCCGGAGCCACGGCTGTGACTTGGAATCGCCGAACTGCTTCATCAATGGCGCCCTGGTTAGTATCACTCACTACTACGGTCGCTCCTTCGCCCACCAGCGCCTCGAGGAGATACATCCCGACATGACCGACACCCTGCAAGGAAACCCTCTTGCCGCGCAAACTTTTTGCCTCTGGGAAGCTTCTCTCGCACGCCGCTTGCATAGCCAGAAAAACTCCCCTTGCAGTCCACGGGGAGGGATCTCCAGCTCCACCTTTGAGGGGATCGGTTCCGACAACAAATCGGGAGCGTGAACGTATCGCCATCATGTCAGCAACCGACGTCCCCATATCCTCGGCTGTAACATAGCGGCCCATGAGGAAGTTCAGACACTCGCCAAACTTTTCAAAGAGAGCCTGCCGGCCCTCTGTGATAGCCGGATCGCCGATGATGCACGACTTACCCCCTCCCAGGGGAAGGCCTGCCAGGGCACTCTTGTACGTCATCCCCTCTGAGAGCCGCATTACATCTTCGAGCGCCTGCCGTTCGTCTTTGTACATCCGCAGCCGGCACCCTCCGAGTGAGGGTCCTAGGGTGGTATCATGGATACTTACGATCGCCTTGAGCCCAACCTCTGGGTAATAAAAATAAGAGACCTGCTCGTGGCCGCGTTTAACACATTCAGCGAGAACGGTAGCTGTCATACACTCTATTTTTTTATTGCGGCAGCTATAAGGGCCTCTCTCGACCGCGCCTACCTTTGCCGCATTACGCGTACCTAGGTAAAGTGGTACTACACGTTACTTGTGAGGATTGACGGTCGCCGGAGGTGTTGGAGTAGTGATACCAGCATACGTACGGGTCTTGCGCTCACACCCCGATAACACACAGGCCACAACCACCACCAACAGCGCTACAGTTGCGAGAGCTCTACCTACCTTCATAGCATCCTCTACTATCTCTCTTTAACCAGCTCCCTAAGCGGCTGGCGGTACACCACATCGAGCGTACCCGTATCTCCTAACTACCTAAGCTGTCCACATCCAACAACTCGGAGTGCCCTGGAGAGGACTTGAACCTCCACACCCTTACGGACACATGACCCTGAATCATGCCTGTCTACCAATTCCAGCACCAGGGCAAACTAGTGACTAGGCGCAAATTCTTAGCATAACGGGGGTAGTATGGAAACCCGCCTCTCCCGACTCAGAGCCTCGCGGCCCGCGGAAACCTATCCGAATACTATCCCCTGAGCCAGAGGCATAGAATCCCCGAAATTGATGTTACAGGTCTGGCGCCGCATATACTGCTTCCAGGAGTCAGAACCGGCCTCTCGGCCACCCCCCGTATCCTTCTCACCGCCAAAGGCCCCACCGATCTCAGCGCCTGACGTGCCCATATTGACATTTGCTATGCCGCAGTCGCTCCCCCGTGCCGAGAGAAAGCGCTCTACAGCCTGAAAGTTACGGGTAAAGATAGCCGAACTCAAACCTTGTGGAACTTCGTTATTAATCTCGATCGCCTCCTCCACACCACGCACCGGAACCACGTACAGGATCGGCGCAAAGGTCTCCTCTTGCAGGATCGCCATGTCGCGTCTGGCTTTGACTATCGTCGGCTCAACATACAGCGCCGACGGCATGCCGGTGAGCCGCTTGCCCCCGAAAACTACCTCTCCTCCCTGCCGAGCGACCTCAGAAAGAGCCGCCTCATAGTCGAGTACAGCTTTTTCGTGTATCAAGGGCCCCATCAACATCCCTTTCTCAAGTGGATTACCGATCCGCACCTGTTGATATGCGGCTTTTAACTTCTCGATCAGAAGAGAGCTAACGCTCTCCTCAACTAAAACCCTCCGAATACTCGTACACCTCTGACCTGCCGTGCCGACAGCTCCAAACAGTATCCCTGGAACAACGAGCTGCATATCGGCATCGGCCAGGACGGTAACGGCGTTGTTTCCTCCCAACTCCAAGATACACCGCCCCAGCCGCTGACCTACACTCTGTGCCACTGACCGTCCCATCGCACAGGAGCCAGTTGCAGAGACGCAGGGCACCCTGCGATCGGCAGCAAGCCGCTTCCCGAGTTCAGGCCCCTCACCTACAACCAATGAGAACACCCCTTCGAATCCTACGGTACGAGCAACCTCACGGCAGATCGAATTGACCGCAAGCGCAGTGAGAGGAGCCTGATCGGAGGGCTTCCACACCACGACATCACCGCACACGGCCGCGATCATCGAGTTCCATGCCCACACTGCAGCAGGAAAATTGAAGGCAGTGATCACACCCACCACGCCGAGCGGATGCCACTGCTCGTACATGCGGTGATCTCTACGCTCAGACTGCATCACCTTGCCGTACAGCTGTCGTGATAGACCGACCGCAAAATCAGCTATGTCGATAGCCTCCTGTATCTCGCCCTCCCCTTCCGCCATGATCTTACCAACTTCAGCCGATACCAGCGCACCGAGCTGAGATTTCGAATCGCGAAGAGCATTGCCGATCTTACGGACAAGATCACCGCGCTCGGGTGCCGGAACCTTGCGCCATTCCTGGAACACCTCCGTAGCATCTTGAATAACTCGATCGTACGCTGCCTCGTCTGCGCAGATGACCCGCCCGAGCTCACCTCCGTCAATCGGGGATCGAGAGATAAGTTCCCGTTTGACACTACTTTCAAGGATACCCTGCCCGAAGGCGCCAGGAGAGACCGAATCAAGACCAACGGCTGAGATAACTTCTCGCATATTCCCCCTTTGCATCACACCAAGCTTCGAGAGCATACCCAAGCAGCCGGTCTGGGGGAAACAACTATCTTCTGGGTGCGCTCAAGGCTGACCACATCCGAGACGTGCTGACCCTTCATAACGTATTGAACGGTTTTGAGTAACATACCATCATGCCAGTCACGCAATCAGGTACATAGGAACTTTATGGTCATCAGAAAACCAAAAATCACCCAGCGAGTATACCCTCTCTTTGTGAGCTTCTTGCTCGCTTGCTCTAGCGCCGCAAGCGTCAGCGCCGAAGATAAAAACCTCGTGGACAGCGGGTTTAGGCCAAAACCGAGCGGATTTAGCTTCCCAAACTGGGGCGGTGACGAACATCCGGGGGCGCAGCTTACAGCGAATGACCTCGTTGACCTCTTCGGAGAGCGTGTCTGCGTGCGATGGCAGGGCAACGACTGCGTGCCGACGCCAGGAGCCAGGCTGTGGATCGAACAGCAAAACGCTGCCATGAAGGGAGGACACTGCGAGGGGATGGCGGCCCTCAGTAGCGCCTTCCACGTCAATAAGGAAAACCCATCTGAGTACGGCTCTTCACCGGCCTTCTCACTAACCCCCAACAACCGCGAGCTCCTCGCGACTATCTCTACATATTGGGTCACACAGAACCTTGAACCCGTCTCGCAAAACACCCGTGCCACGAGAGAGTGGTCACTCCAGCTGATCGTTGATTTCCTCGTCGAAAACTTGCGTTCCAAGAACGATTACGTAACGCTGGGAATCTACTCGGCGGACTCCGGCCACGCTATCACCCCGTACAAAGTTGACCAAATAGCTCCGAAGACGTACCGCGTGTACGTGTATGACAACAATCACCCGGGGGAGGAGAAGTTTGTCGAGGTCGATACTGGTAACAATCGCTGGAGATATGCCCTTGCGGCCATCAATCCGAGCGAAGACCCTGCTCCCTGGGAAGGGGAAGCTGGCTCTATGGACGTTACGCTCCTCTCCTCTCGCTACGCGCCCCTGGCGTGCCCTTTCTGCGGAGATCACACTCCTCCGCGGACCCCGAAACCGGCCAACGGCCCTCGTGGCCCGCGTACTCCCTCGATCAACTCAGAATTAATCACCCTAGAAACACCCGTACGGTGCAGCCAAATAGTCGTAACCGGCAAGAAGGACAAGAAACGGTTCTCCGTAGGTAAGGACAAGCGCAACGAGATTAAGGGCGCGTCCATGTCTCAGCGGCGCGGATCTCGAGGGTGCACGATAAAGCTACCACCGACCCAGCAGTACGATTTTCAACTGGTGGACGACGGCAGACCATCTCGCTCACCGATGACCGACCTATTCATGTACGTCCCGGGGAATGTCTACTCTATCTCGAATGTAGCTCTTTCGCAGGGTAGCACGCAGACGTTCTCTATCGGTACCGACACCTTCTCATTCCAAGCCAGCGGCTCTCAGAAGCCAACCCTCCGTATAGCGAGTGAGCACGGCGATACCCTCGGGTACTATGAAATCAAAGACCTGGCGTTAGGCGACGGTCGCTCATTCAGCGTTCAGGAAGATGATCATGGAGATATCTCCTTTAGCGATAACGATCCGAACCTTGATGCGTATGACCTCACAGTAGAGGATGTAAACGAGGATCGAACTAAGACCCTTGAATTCGACAACGTAGAGGTCTCAGACGACGGGAAAGCGATCATCGACCTCGACGATCCGAACGGCGCTGACCTCGACATCGATAGCGACGGTGATGGAACGATCGACGAACAGGACCCAGATGATGACAACGACGGATCCTTAGACGCCAAGGACAACGACGACGACGGGGATGGCACTCCAGACGACAAGGAAGAGCAGGATGCAGACCACGATGGCATCGCCGATGCAACAGACACAGACGATGACAACGACGGCACGGCCGACACCCTAGATACGGACGACGACGGCGACGGCACCCCCGATGATCGAGAGGCGCAGAGTGAGGCAGCAACTGCTGATGACGACGTAGACCATGATGGCACGCCAGACGCATCTGACACGGACGACGACAACGATGGCATCATCGATAGCGCTGATGGCGATGACGACGGCGATGGAACTCCCGATGACAAGGAGACCCTGGACGAATCCGGAGTCGAAGACAGCGGCGAAGGCAACGATGCAACCGATGCTTCAGATGTCAGTGAGGAGAGTGACAGCACGCCAGACGAACAAGAGGACTCTACGGCCGATACCGAAGACACCAACGACAGCGAAGACGGAGAGTAGTTGTACCTTTGCCCGTCATTCGAATCTTGGCGTAGCCAAGTTCGAATAGGCAAAACATGGCCCAGGAGATGCAAGGGGCAAAGCCCTTTGCCCGTCATTCGAATCTTGGCGCAGCCAAGTTCGAATAG
>Ga0169931_10000931_pt1 | contig 48563 bp, 40 predicted proteins | sample Kivu_15m_20L_FD_129675 | JGI IMG/M metagenome (GOLD analysis project Ga0169931, IMG submission 129675) | Freshwater microbial communities from Lake Kivu, Western Province, Rwanda to study Microbial Dark Matter (Phase II) - Kivu_15m_20L... | ecosystem: Environmental > Aquatic > Freshwater > Lake...
AAGCCTTGCCAACCTCTCCAACAACCACCAAAGCGAACCCCATCACGGTGTCCCCCATCGTGAGGCATCGAGCCGCTTCCTGAAATCTTCCTCGGTGTCCTACTTCAATGAGGCATCACGCCACGAAGGGGCTTGTTGGAATTGTGATCAACGTATGGGCGAGATTTTTTTCCTTGTTGCTGCCGGATGCACGGCGGGCGCGGTCAATGCGGTGGCGGGTGGGGGCACGCTGGTGACGTTTCCGGTGCTGCTGATGTGCGGCACGCCGCCGGTGATGGCGAATGCGACGAGCACCGTGGGCCTCGTGATCGGCACGGCGGGCAGCATCGTGAGCTTTCGCACGCATTTGAAGGCGATTCGCCACCTCATGTGGCGCTTCATCCCGATCTGCCTCGTCGGCGCGGCCATTGGGAGCTGGTTGCTGACGCAGACGAGCGACGACCAGTTCTCGAAGCTCATTCCGTTCCTCGTTCTGTTCGCCACGGTGCTGTTTTTTCTTCAGGGCTTCCTGCGTAAAGGCGCGTCGCAGCAGAAGACGAAGACGCTGTGGTTCTCGCTGGCACTGCAACTGCCCGTGGCCATCTACGGCGCGTTTTTTGGCGCGGGAATCGGCATTCTGATGCTCGCCTCGTTCGGCTTCATGGGCATGACGCACATCCACGAGATGAACGCGATGAAAAACCTGCTCGGCAGCCTCATCAATGTCGTCGCGGCCGTGTGGTTCATCGCCGCAGGCATGGTGAACTGGCCGCAGGCGCTGGCGCTGACTGCCGGGGCGCTGGTGGGCTACTATTTCGGCGCGCAGTTTTCCCAGCGCATCGAACCGCGCCGCGTGCGGCATCTGATCACGGCGATCGGCTTCATCATCTCGATCGTGATGTTCTGGAAGCAGTTTGGGTGACAAGATGGCGGACTGAGGTTAATTGCGCGCCTCATGCGCTTCCTCCTGGTCATTCTGGCTTGTCATCTCACGTCGTGTTCGCTCATCACAGTGCCGCTGGGAGCCGCTGGCACGGTGGCCGGAGCCACGGTGAAGGCCACGGGAGGCGTGGCCAAGGCCGGCATCCAGGCCATGGGGGACCGGAATCAGCCGCCACCTCCCCAACCACCGCCGCAGCAGGGTTACTACCCACCTCAGCAAGCCTATCCCCAGCAGGCCTACCCGCCGCAGTATCCGCCGCAGGCTTATCCACAGCAACAGTATGCGCCGCAGTACCCTCAGCAGCCCCAGGCTTATCCTTATCCGCCACAGCAACCTCAAGGCCAGTGGTATCAGGGCCGCTGGTATCCGTATTCGCCGCAACCGGTGCGCTGATGAAGCGACGGCATGAACGCTCCTAACCGATGCGTTTCCTAGCGGAGACGCGTGTGACTCAGCGGGTGGAACGCTGATCAGACCAACTGCCACGGCCCGCGCATCGGGCGTGTGAGCATGGCGGTGGCCTCCGCGTCTTCGATGATTTTCTCTTTTGCCGGATCCCAGCGGAGTTTGTCGCGGTGGAGACGCAGGGCGATGTTTGCGAGATGGGCGATCGTGATGCTGCGGTGAGCGTATTCGATGGGCGCGGCTGCTTTCGCGCCGTTTTGGATGGCGTCGATGAAGTTGCGGAAGTGGTCTTTGCTTTCGTAGAGGCGCAGGTCGCCCTCGGCGAGCGGTTTGCGAAGTTCGAGGGGTTTGATCTCCAATTTGCCTCGCGTGCAAAGCACGCTGCCGTTTTGGCCTTCAAAGATGATGCCGGCCCCAAAGTTCTGCTTGTCCTTCACGCGGACGATGGTGCCGTCGGCGTAGCGATAAGCGAAGTCGAACTTCGGTGCAGTGTTGTAGAGGCTGTCGGGCGCAGGCCATTCGGCCTTGAGGTCGAAAAACTCGACGGGGCCGCTTTCGTCCATGCCGAGCGCCCATTGCACGATGTCGAGGTGGTGCGCGCCGAAGTCGGTGATGTTGCCGCCGGAGTAGTCGTAGAACCAGCGCCAGTTTGAGTGCAGGCGCGCCGGACAAAACGGGGCCTCGGGGGCGGGGCCGAGCCACAGGTCGTAGTTCAGGCCTTCCGGCACGGGCGTGGGGTCGGTTTGCGAGGCGCAGCCGTTGTTATCCCGGTTGTCACTGGCGAGACCGACGCGGATTTGCTTCAGCTTGCCGATTTTGCCATTGCGGATGTATTCGGCGGCCATGCGAAAATGGACATCGCTGCGCTGTTGGCTGCCGGTTTGCCAAACGACGCCGCTTTGCCGCACGACATCGCTCATGAAGCGCCCCTGCGCGATGGTGAGGCTGAGCGGCTTCTCGCAGTAGATGTGCTTCTTCGCCCTCGCTGCGGCGACGGCCTGCAAAGAGTGCCAGTGGTCCGGCGTGGCGATCTGCACAGCATCGACATCGGCTCGAGCGAGCACTTCACGAAAATCCTCATGCACGGCGCAGCCCGTGGTGCCGTAGGTTTTGTCCACGAGCCGTCGTGCAGGCTCGCGACCAAAGGTGCCGGCTTTCTTGGTGAGGCCCTTGTTGTAGCGTTCGGACTCACGCTCCACATCGCACACGGCGATGACCTGCACGCGTTCATCGTTGAAGAAATTCTTCACCACCTCCGTGCCGCGTCCGCCGCAGCCGATCAAAGCCAGCGTGGTGCGGTTCGAGGGAGCCACTGCGCCGTCTTTGCCGAGGGCTGAGGAAGGAATGATCGTCGGAAAGCCGAGCGCTGCGCCTGCGGCGGTGCATTGCTGGAGGAAATCGCGGCGGGACGAAGAGGTCAGGCTCATGGCGAAAGAGCTAAAACGTCTTAACCGTGCCGATTGATCAACCCCGTGCCTTCAAAATGCTATTGACGAATCGCGCTCGTTTCACCTAGCCTGCCTCCGGTCAATTCACCTCACCATCTCGATGAAAACACGATTTCTCATTCCCTCCTGCCTGCTTCTGGCTCTTAGCAGTCTTCCTGCCCGCGAATTCACCGACACCCAAGGCCGCAAGCTCGAAGCCGAGATAGTCAGCGTGAGCGGCGACGCGGTGGCGTTGCTGCGCGCAGGTGAAAAACGCCCCCTCAGCGCCAAGATCGCCATTTTCTCCGATGCAGATCAGAAGTTCATCCGCGAGTGGGCCGCCGTGAACATCAAATACAACTTTGAGGTGAGGCACGAAAAGAAGAAGGTCGGAGAAACCAAAATTGATGAAGGCGGGCTGGTCGGCACGATGGATAAATGGGCCTATGTGGTGACGCTCAAGAACATGTCTGGTGTGACGACACCGGGCCTGACCGTCAAGTATTGGGTTTTTGGCCGTGAGATGGCCGAAAAGGGAAGAATGACCGCGCGGGTGGCGTCCTCGGGGTCGTCAAAACTGGAGGAACTGGCACACAACAAAGCAGCCACCGTGGAGACATCGAGTGTCGAGGCTCCCCGGGTCAGGGCAAAGCCCGGATACTATTTCAAGAGCGGCGAGTCCAACAAGAACGGTCAGGCCGCGGGCTTCGCGCTGCGTATCTACAATGAGAAAGGCACCGAGGTATTCTCGCATGCCACAGACGAGTCCTATCTCGCGGCAGCCCGGTGAAAAGCATTCTCCACCCTTGAATTTCCGCACGCCGGGCCGCATAGGCCCGGCGTTTCTTTTGCACTCTGCCAAACGAGCTGCCTCACGCCTTTCCAAACCGCCTCCATCGCGTGCGCGGGGGGATGCGCTCGGGCTGGTGGATCTGGTGCTGTCGAAAAAGGAGTTCAAAACGCGCACGGTGCTCGATCACATCGCGCCGCAGGCCTTTGGCTTTACGGCGGCGCTGCTGGCGCGGCGTTTGGAGAAGGAAAAGCGCCGCGTGTGGATTCTCTGCCCGGATGTCAAAACGCAGGACCATGTGCATGCCGAACTCGGCGTGTGGCAGTGCCCGGCGCTGTATTTTCCGCGGCTCGGGCACATCGTGGAAGGTGCGCTCGCGGACCCAGAAGTGCTCGCGGAGCGCACCGCCGTGCTCAGTCGCATGCTGGAGGGCGAATCGCCTGTGCTGGTGCTCTGCGCGGACAGTCTCGACGAGCCCGCGCCGGATCTCGCGGAGATCACGGAGCAGAAACGCATGCTCAAGGTCGGCGAGAAGCTCGATGTCGAAATCCTGCTCAAAGAGCTGACGGAGGCCGGTTACGAGCGCGTGCCGGTCGTCACGGAGCGAGGCCAGTTTGCGCGTCGCGGCGGCATCGTGGACTTTTTCTCGTGGCAGGCCGAGGAACCGCTGCGCCTGGAGTTTTTCGACGACGAATTGGAGTCCATTCGCGCCTTTGATCTGCACAATCAGTCGTCGATTCGTCGTCTCGACAGCGCCGGCGTCATTTTGACGATGAACGACGGCTCCGAGGAATGCGGAAGCGTTCGCGGCCATCTTCGCCAAGACGATTTCATCATTCAAATCGAAAGTGATGCAGACACTCCTGTCTGCAATGATGCAGCGCAGACAGGAGTGTCTGCATCACCCCACGCCCGCATTCTCAGCGGCGCGGCGGAGGTCGAAGGTATGGAGGACTACTCCGCAGCCATTCACGAGAATCCGCTCGGTGTTTTCGATGCGTCGGATTTCGTGCTCCACGAGGCGCGGCGGGAGCTTTTTGCGCGTCAGATCGCGGAATGGCACAAGGCGGGCTGGCGCACGGTCATCTTCTTCCACAACGAGGCCGAGCGGGAGCGCTTCAACGAGTTGCAGGGCAAGCTGCCGTCGTCGGTGGAGACCAAACTGGGGCTGCTGTATCGCGGTTTCACCATTCCGGCGGCCAAACTGGCCGTTTTGACCGGCGCGGAGATTTTTGGCCGTCATCAGCACATCCGACGCGTGCGCGGTTCGAAGCTCGACGAGGCTGAAACGCTCCGCAAAGCCCGCGACGTGCTCAGCGAGTTGCGCGAGGGCGATCTCGTCGTGCATGCCGAGCATGGCATCGGTCGATACGCGGGCATCGAGGTGCGTGAAGGCGGCAAAAAAGAGGAAGTGCTCGTTTTGCACTACGCGGAGGGCTCGAAGCTCTTCGTGCCGCTGGCGCATGTGCATCTCGTTTCGCGTTATGTCGGCGTCGGTGGCAAAGCGCCTTCACTGAGCAAGCTGAGCGAGCAACGCTGGAAGAAAACGCGTCAAACGGCTGAGAAGAGCGCCGAGGACTTCGCGAAACGCATGCTCAGCGTCGCAGCGGAACGTCAGACGCTCAAAGCCTACTCGCATCCACCGGACACGAAGTGGCAGGTGGAGTTCGAAGAATCGTTTTTGTATCGCGAAACGCCCGATCAGCTCCGCAGCGCGGAGGAGATCAAACGCGACATGGAGGCCGACAAGCCGATGGATCGCCTCCTGTGTGCCGATGTGGGCTTTGGAAAGACCGAGGTGGCCATCCGCGCCGCGTTCAAAGCCGTCATGGGAGGCCGCCAGGTCGCCATTTTGGTGCCGACGACCGTTTTGGCCCGCCAGCACTGGGAAAACATCCGCCAGCGCATGAGCGAGTTCCCCGTGACCGTCGAAATGCTCTGCCGCCTCACCCCGGCAAACAAGGAGCGCGAGATCGTCAAAGGCATCAGCGAAGGCACCGTCGATATCGTCGTCGGCACGCATCGCGTCATCTCGAAGGACGTGCGCTTCAAAAATCTCGGTCTCGCCGTGATTGACGAGGAGCAGCGCTTCGGCGTGAAGCACAAAGAAAAATTTAAAGACCTCTTCCGGCTCGTCGATGTGCTTACGCTGAGCGCCACGCCCATCCCCCGCACGCTTTACCTCGCTTTGATGGGCATGCGCGACATGAGCACCATCGAGACGCCGCCACCGAACAAGCAGGCCGTGCAGACGCAAATCTGCCCGTATGACGAACGCGTCATCAAACAGGCCATCGACACCGAAATCGAGCGTGGCGGTCAGATTTTCTTCCTCCACAACCGCGTCGCGACCATCGAAAAGGTCGCCCAGCGCATCCGCGAGCTGTGTCCGAAGTCGCGCGTGCTCGTCGGTCACGGCCAGATGGACAGCGAGCTGCTGGAGGACATCATGCACACCTTCGTCGATGGCGAAGCGGACGTGCTCGTTTGCACCACCATCATCGAAAGCGGGGTCGATATTCCCAACGCGAACACCATCATCATCGACCGCGCGGATCGCTTCGGTTTGGCCGATCTATATCAGCTACGAGGCCGTGTGGGTCGTGGCGGCGTGCAAGCTCACGCGTATCTGCTTCTCCCACGCGATGCCGTCACCGCGGGCGATGCCCGCAAACGCGTGAACGCTATCAAGCAATACGCCGGTCTCGGCAGCGGCTTCAAGATCGCCCTCCGCGACCTCGAAATCCGCGGCGCGGGCAATCTCCTCGGCACCGAACAAAGCGGCCACATCGCCGCCATCGGTTTCGATTTGTACTGCCAGATGCTCAAACAAAGCGTCGCGAGGATGCAGGGCCGCCGCGTGGCTCGTCCGGTCGAGGTGGGCTTGCGTGCCGACTTCCTCGTCATGAGCGAGGCGCTCATGCTCCAGGCCGCGAAAGGTGCCACGCCCGCGTTTTTGCCGTCCACCTTCATCGAAGACGCCAAAATGCGCATCACCGCCTATCGCCAGCTCGGCGAGATCATGACCCGCAAAGAGCTCGACGAGCTCGAAGGCCAGTGGCGCGACCAATTCGGCGAAAAGCTACCGCATGCGGTCACGAATTTGATCACGTGTGCCGGAATTCGTCTCGCGGCGTCGCATTCGGGCATCGGCGATGTCGAAATCAAGGAGCGGAAGCTCATGCTTACGCGCAACGGCCGCCACGTCATGGTGCAGGGCAAATTTCCCCGTCTTTCAAACGGTCCGGGTCACAAGCAACTCGAAGAGGCCCTTGCGATGCTGCGCACGCTTTGATCAGAGCAGTTTCGACAGCGTCTCGTCGAAAAGCTGCTGTGCCGTGGCTTCACCAAGCGCATAGTTGTGTTTCAAGCGGCCGGGGAAAAGCGGAGACGGGCGATGATGAAGCGTGGTGGCAACGGTGATCCTTTTGCCATGTAGGCGTGCCAGGGCCATGCGGTCCGCGAGAATCTGGCTGCTCATCGTCTCATGAGATGCGGCGATGCTGGCAATCAGGCGCGATGGGAAGAAGGCGGAGACACCAAGCGGCGGCTGGTTGATACGATGTAAAATGATGTGGTCGACTCCTTCATCCGTGAACCACGGATCGACTGGCGTCTCGTGGGCGATCCCACCGTCCGTGTATCGGCGGCCCTCGAACTCCAGCGGCGTGAAAACCACTGGCACGCATGAACTGGCAGCCATCGCCACGGCCAGCGGTCCCCGCGTGGCGAAGGCGGTCTCATGTTTGGCCAGGTCACAGAGGGCGATCATGAGCCTTGGGTTGTTGAGAGACTCAATGCCTTTTTTCCCGACAAGAGATTCAAAGTGTGCGATGGCGCCCCTGGAATCGAAAAGGCCGGGGGCCCTGCGAGTGACGACATCCAAGAATTGATGCCAGATCCACTTCGTCCTGCTGGCAAAGGAAAGGAAGAGGCGCGGACTGAGCACGGCTTTACGGATGGACTCCTGAGTTAGGCCAGCGGCATAAAGCCCGGCGGTGATTGCGCCGGCCGAAGCACCTGCCATCGCCACAGGACGCACGCCCAGCGAGTGCAGCCTGGCCATGAAACCCGCATGCGTCGCGTAGCCCATGAAGGATGCCCCGAGGGAAATGGCTACGCGTGCCTGCTGGCTCATGACACCTCCTCCTCTCGGCTCTTTTTGGTGCGCAGGAAAAGCAGGCCGCCCACCAGCCCCCAAAAGAGATTGAACAACCACCCCGCCAGCGACGCGGAAACACCCACGGCCTCCGGCACGCCCGCGAGTCCGGCAAGCAGTGCCTCAAAGGTGCGCTCACGCACTCCGAGGCCGGACACAGAGACCGGCAGCGAAGCGGCGGTGTCCACGATCGGCATGGCCGTCAGGACATCGAGCACCGGGGAGGAGCCGCCCACGGCGCGGAGACCGCAGTAGAAGCTCATGAAGAAGGCCACGTGCAAGAGCACCGCCACGAACGTGGCGGAAAAAGCGCGCTGCCACAGACGGCCGCAAACCTCATGCACCTGGGCCGTCCGGTCGAGAAAGCTGGCGAATTCTGGTTTCCCGAAGGTGTTCGGAAAAGTGCGCCTGCCCCAGGCCAGCAGTTCCGGTTTGAAGGAGAACCACGCCAGCACCAAACCCACCACCGATCCACCGAGGTACATCCCGTAACCCGTCATTAACACACGTACCTCCCCGCCAAATGTCTCCCAGCGCTCACGCATGAGCGCCACGCAGATGAAAAACAGAAGCGCCACTGCCACCAGGCCCGTGAGATGATCCAGGACCAGCGAAACGCTGACAGGCATCTTTTGTCCGGGATGACGGCGAGAGAGTGCCATGATCTTGTAAGCATCTCCGCCCACGACACCGAGCGAGCTGATGTTGAAAAACGCGCTGATGACCTCCGCGCGCAGCAAGACGCCAAAGAGCAGCCCTGGCAGCATTCCGCGTAGGACGATGTACCAGCGCAGCGCGGTGAGAAGCAGGGATAAGAAGGCGCAGCCAATTCCCGCCAGAGTCCAAGGCCAGTTCGCGGCCAGGGCTCCGAGGCGCGGTGAAATCTCCGCGATCAGGTCATGCTCCCGGAACAGCAGCCAGAGCAGCACGCCGCTGATGAGCAGACGGAGAGAGATGGAGATCAGGCGTTTCAAAACGCTGGGACGAAGTAATCAGGCCGCCGCTTTCTGATCCACGGCATCGGCGATCGTGTTCACACTGTGCAGGATGCGCTTCGCTTGCTCCTGGTCGGCCATTTTGAAGCCGAAGTGCTTTTCGATCATCACCACGAGTTGCAGCGCGTCCACCGAGTCGAGACCGATGCCCGCAGGGCCAAAGAGCGGGGTCTCGTCGCCGATATCGTCTGCGGTCATGTCGAGCATAAGCTCGCTGATCATGAGTTCCTTGAGGCGCTGGCGGGTGGGCATGCTGGGAATGACGTTTTTGGGGACGACGTGGCAGCTCAAAGCATGCCGCCGTCGATTTTGAGGCTTGATCCAGTGATATAGCTCGCCTCAGGGCTGGCAAGAAAGAAAACCGCCGCGGCCACCTCGGCAGGTTTGGCAAAACGGCGCATCGGGAGCTGCATTTTGAGCGCCTTGAGGTGCTCTGGAGTCCAGTCAGCCGGCAGGCCGCCCTCGATGTAGCCAGGGCACACCGCATTCACCGTGATGCCCATGCGAGCCGATTCTTTGGCAAGGCTCTGTGTCAGGCCGATCACGCCCGCCTTTGCGGCCGCGTAGTTTGTCTGTCCGGCGGGCGAGGAGATCGCGCTGAGGGAGGCAATGTTCACGATGCGTCCGCTGCGCTGCCTCATCATCACCGGCAGCACCGCCTGGCAGCCGTGGAAGACTGCGTTCAGGTTCGCATCCAGCACGCGCGACCATTGGTCTTGCGTCATGTTCGCGAGCAGCGCGTCTTCGTGGAAGCCGGCATTGTTGATCAAAACGCCCAGCGGCATGCCTTTGCCCTCGATCTCCGCCAAAGCGGTCTTCCAAGCCTCCGGCGAGGTGATTTCGAGCATGATCAGCTCAGCACGATCTGGAAAGCGCGAGACGAGCTCTGCCGCGCGATCACGCCGCTCACGCACGCCGAGAAACACGCGGCAGTCCGCCTCCTTCGTGAGGAAGTATTCGGCGATGGCGAGGCCCAGCGCGCCATTCGCGCCAGTGATCAGGATGCTGCGGCTCATGCTCCAGCTTTGGAGTTTCAAGTTTCAGGTTTCAAGTTCAGAAGGCGTTCATTTCAGCGATGCTCTCCAAACCTGCGGCGAACGCACCCCTGGCCGCGCTTCACCGCCGGGAATGACGATCTGGCCATTCCAGAGCACCGCGTTCGTCGTGACGAGTGAAAACGGCACCTCACCTGCTTTTGACCAGGACTGCGTTTTGAGGTCGAAGGCCAGAATATCGCGTGGGAAGCCGGGATGCTTCGATTTCGGCTCGAAATTCGCGTTTGCGCCATCATCGCCGCCGATGATCAGGATTTTGCCATCGATAACCGGAGCTGGATTCGGAGCCGCGACGGCCACGCGTGGCATGTCGGGCAGTTTTTGCCATCCTGAGGCCGGTTTGAAGCTCCACGCGTCATTGAGCCATTCGCGGACGGGTTTGCCATCCGGTCCTGCGCTGAGCGCAGCACCACTGAAAAGATGCACCGCGTCGTTTGCGGCACTCATGCAGCTCAGGATGCGCGGTTTGCCGGGGCAGGGGGGCAACTCCTGCCATGGCGCATCGGGCTTCTTCAAGTCGAGCGACCAGAACGTGCTCATCGCACTCGTCGCCGTTGGCGTTTCGATGCCGCCTGAGATGTAGATCACGTCATCGAGCACGCAGCCACTCATGAAGGCACAGGGCTTCGGCAGCGGCGGCAGTTTCGCGTCTTTGCCGAGCCAGAACGCCTCGCGGCTGTGCTCGGTGGCATTGCCGCCGCCGATGAAGATGAGTCCTTTTGGCGTCGTGAGGCTCACACCGTAGCCGTTCGCCTTGGGCAGCTTGCCAACAACCTTCCATTCGCCCTCAGGGGTCTTCAGTTCATAAACCGTGTCATACCACAGCTTAGTGCCGCCTTCCCACGGCATCTTGTCGATGAAGTGCGTGCCGCCAGCGACGATGAGTGAGCCATTGCTCACGCCGGCAAAAGCTCCGGCAAAGCCACGCGGATCGAGAATCGGGGGCAATTCCACCCAGTTCAGCAAGGACAGTAGCAGCAACGGTTTCATGCCGTCTTTCTAGGGCTTCGTCATTCATTCGTCATTCAGAATTCGCCATTCGTCATTTACTCGAAAGCCTTGGCAAACCCGCTGCGTAATTTCGCACCCCCATGCTCACCCTCTCCGGCAAATACCACAGCAAATTCTGCGACGGCGTCTCGCGTCGTGATTTCCTGCGCATTGGCGGACTTGCCATGGGCGGGCTGTCCCTGCCGGAGTTGTTGAAGGCCGAAGCCGAGGCGAAAACCGGCCGCAGCTTCAAGTCGGTCATCATGATCTACCTCTGCGGCGCGCCGCCGCATCAGGACATGTATGATTTGAAGATGGACGCCCCGCTGGAGATCCGAGGGCCCTACAAGCCGATCAAGACCGCCGTCCCAGGCATCCACATCTCCGAGCATGCGCCGCGTCTGGCGAAGATCATGGACAAGCTGGTGCCCATCCGGAGCATGTATGGTAGTCCGAACGGCGCGCACGACAGCTTCATCTGCTACACCGGCAAGCCGCCGCCTCCGAACGGTGGCAATGCGCCCACCGGCCGCCTGTCCGATCCGCCTTCGTTCGGCTCGGTGATTTCAAAAATGCACGGCCAAGCTGATCCGGCGGTGCCTGCGTTCGTGGGCCTCGCGCCAAAAGCCGGACATCCGCCTTACGGCTCGCCAGGTCACCCCGGTTACTGCGGCAACACTCATTCCGCATTCCGCCCGAATGGAGCCGGTGTTGAGGATCTCCAGCTCAACGGCATCACGCTGGATCGTCTCGAAGATCGTCGCTCGCTGCTGACCGGCTTCGACACGTTCCGCCGCGAAGTCGATGCCAGCGGACTCGTGAGCAGCATGGACGCCTTCAATCAGCAAGCGCTGAACGTCCTCACCTCCAGCAAGCTGCTCACCGCGCTCGATTTGAGCAAGGAGACGACAAAAATGCGCGAGCGCTATGGCAAGGGCGATCCGAAGAACTACGGCGACGGTGCCCCGCTCAACCTTGAGCACTTCCTCCTCGCCCGTCGTCTCGTTGAGGCCGGTGCACGTGTCGTGACGCTGAATTTCGGTCGCTGGGACTTCCACGACAATAACTACCCGCAGCTCCTCCGCCATCTGCCTCTCTTTGATCAAGGCATGAGCGCTCTCGTCGAGGATCTGCACGAACGCGGACTCGACAAAGACGTCGCCGTTGTCGCTTGGGGTGAATTCGGCCGCACACCGATCGTGAACAAGGACGGTGGTCGTGATCACTGGCCGCGTGTTGGCGGTGCCTTGCTCGCAGGTGGCGGATTCCGCACGGGACAGGTCATCGGCGCCACTGACAAGCTCGGCGGCGAGCCCACCGAACGCCCAGTGCACTTCGGCGAGGTGTTTGCCTCGCTCTATCAGTTCATGGGCATCGACACCGTAAAAACGACGCTCAACGATCTCACCGGTCGTCCGCAGTATCTCGTCGATGGTTGGTCGCCGATGCGGGAGTTGGTGTGAAGTGGCCAATTTTCTCCGAAAATCGAGCCAAGCACGACTTTTGGAAAAAGTCGGCCACTCACCGGGCGTATTTCCACGCGCATGTCGCTCCATCATCCAGCGCATCCCGTTTCCCGCCGTGAAGTGATTCAGGCGGGCGCAGTCGGCTTGCTGGGGCTCGGCATGAATCATCTCAGCGCGTTGCACGCCATGGCGGCACCGGCCACGCCACCGCGCGCGAAATCGGTCATTTACATCTTCCTCAGCGGCGGTCTGGCGCAGCATGAGAGCTTCGACATGAAGCCGGACGCGCCGATGGAGATTCGCGGCGAGTTCAAGCCCATCCGCACGCGCACCCCCGGCCTGCACATCTGCGAGCACCTGCCGAATCTCGCGCGCATTTCAAACAAGTGGTCGCTGGTGCGCTCGCTCACGCATGGCAGCAGTGATCACTCGCTGGGCCATCACATCATGCTCACCGGTCGCAGCGACGCGCCGCTGGGCTTTGATCCCGCCAAGCCGAAGAAGTCCGACCATCCCAGCATCGCCGCGCTGGCCACCGCACTGCTGCCAAAGCGGAAGGACAACCTGCCGCCTGCCATTGTTTTGCCGGACAAGCTCGTGCATCGCACCGGCCGCACGCTCGCGGGGCAGTTCGGCGGCATGCTCGGTGCGCAGCATGATCCGTGGTTCCTGGAGATGTCGCCCTACCACCCGGAGCACTACGGCGCATACCCTGGCTACCTGTTTCATCACGAGCGCGGCTTTGAAACCGACGGCACACTCAAATTCCAGGCCCCGCACCTCTCGCTGCCGCAGGGTTTGACGCTCGACCGCGTGATGGACCGCGTCTCGCTGCGCAACGCGCTCGAAAAGCAGGCCGACGACCTCACCGCGCTCGCAGGCGATGAAGCCTTCGATTCCACCCGTCAGGCCGCGATCGGCCTGCTGAGCAATCGCAAAGTGCATGACGCGTTCAGCTTGGAGAAAGTCGATCCCAAGCTGCTCGACCGCTACGGCCGCCACAGCTTCGGCTGGTCGCTGCTCATGGCGAAAAACCTCGTGCAGAGCGGTGTGCGCATGGTGCAGGTGAATCTGGGCAACAACGAGACCTGGGACACGCATCAGGCCGCGTGGCGAAATTTGAAGAACTTCCTGCTGCCGCCGATGGATCAGGCCGTGAGTGCCTTGATCGAGGATCTCGACGCCAGCGGCCAGCTCAAGGACACGCTCATCGTCATGGGCGGCGAATTTGGCCGCACACCGAAGATCAAGGGCATCTCCGCCACCGCCATGCCCGGCCGCGATCACTGGGGCCACGCACAGAGCATCCTGCTCGCCGGCGGCGGCATCCAGGGCGGTCGCGTCATCGGCGAGACGGACAAAACCGGCGGCTATCCCGTCAGCGACGCACAAACGCCCGAAAACCTCGCCGCCACGATCTACGAAGCGCTCGGTTTGCCACGCGAGACAATCTGGAAAGACTTCACCCAGCGCCCGCACACGCTCTACATGGGCTCGCCGATTCCAGGGCTGGTGTAGCTTCGATTGTTAATCGAATGGGAAGTGGCGACGCTCAGTCATGAAACGTTATTCCATCCAATCAGCGTTGTTCCTGATATTCGTCGTGGTGCCGCTGCCACTCAAGGGCAGGGATGGTCCCATCAGCAGCATTCCGGACGAGCAACCAACACTTAGACGCGTGATCAAGCCTTCACAGGATGAGCTGGTTCCGCCAGGTACAGAGAAATGCGTGATCTTCACCCGCGAAGACATCGGCAAGGAAAATGAATGGAATTTTATGGCCGGAGCTTGGGAGTTCATCCCGTCGCGGCCCGAATCCGGTGTCGTGAAGCGTGTGGAATTCGCGCGCTCCTCGTGGGCTGCGCGTCTGGCTTTGGACGACGATCTGAAGATCGACGGCTCCGCACGGAATTGGGTGTTACTACAGGTGGATGACACTCGAGGGAAGTTCGGCTATCGCCCCAATCTTTACCACATTGACTTCCGCACCTGGGATGTGGCCTTTCTGGGAAGCGAGTTCTCAAATGTTTGCGGAGGAAACCGCGACACGTTGTTGGTGGTCAAGCAGACTGGCATCGTCCCCTTTGATGTGAAAACCGCGACAGTTGTGCGGGGTGCGACGCCATTTGAAATGGTGGACCGCGACCCCGACACAGGATTGTGGCTTATTCATCAGAGAGAAGGCGAGAAGGAAAGCGTATCGACATTCCGGCCTGCGACGCTGGAGAGGTTGGAACAACTGCCATGGCCGGAACGTCCGTGGCAACGTGGCATGTACAAGATGAGGAGTGCTGGTCGTGCCGACGGTAAAGCATGGGCCATGGTCGCTGCGAGCGACCATGCTGATGAAGTTTCTCCCAAAAAACCGGAGGACGATATACAAGGCAAGCTTTGGTTGGCCGAGGCCGAACACAAGAATCTGCGTTCTTGGCCGGTACGGTTCCAAGCGACACCAGGTTCGGGTGTGGCATGGATACCTTCAGGCATCGAGCTTTGGTTTGAGGGCAGGAATCTCTACTTCCAGGCGGTTGTCAAAAATACGGACGGCAAGGACGTTATCCGCCAATGGACAGTCAGTGGTACAGATGGGGCCATTAGCGAAAGCATGGTAGACAAGCTGCATGGAACTGATCAAGGGCCAAGTCCAAGACTCATCCCTGAGGCGTTACACCCGATGTCCGATCATGTTCACACTAGCGAGAAGTACCTCCTGGCAGCCTATTTTCTAAAATCAAAGGGCTTGCTCAAGCAACTGCCTCAATATCCCGACTGCCGTGTCGGTTTCAGTTTGGACATGAAACGGTTTTTGTGGAAGACATTGCCGCGTTATCGCTCGAATCCCCTTGGAGATCTGACGGAAGGCAACGCGCTGCCACCGTCCACCGTTTTGCTTTGTGGCGATCTGGACAAAGAAACCGTGATCGAGATTCCGTGCCCGCCGGAGCTTGTGGATGACAACGCGCTCGAAATCGAATGGGTTGTGACTCAGTAAGGTGAGGTTCGCCGACAAGCCGTTTACTTCAGTTCGATCGCCACCTGCTCTTCAGCGCATTCCACTCGCCATCCGTCGTTCGCTTCACCTCCCGCCACTCCGGCACCTGCCTGACGACCTGCTCGATCAAATCCGCACACTGCTCCGCGATGGTGACAAGCGTCTGCCTCATGCCAGCGGATTCGGCAATCTCGAGCATCTTTTCGTGCTCCAGGCCGCCGCTGATCCGCGTGGCCTCCTCGCTGGCTTTTCCGTCCTTGAGCGCGACGACGCGCAGCACGTCCTGCGTGTGACGTGGCAGCCAGCGGCGGTTTTCGGCGAGCACGGCGGCTAAAAGAGGCTGCAATTCTGGCTTCCAGCCGTCGGCGAAGGTGGCGCCGAGTTGGCCGCGCTTTTCCCCGATGCGCATGTAGTGCGGCTGCAGCGGCTCGATCGGCGTCGCGGCCATTTCAGCGAAGGTTTTCGCCCAGTCGACGCCCAACTCGCCGCCAATCGTGTGAAACGTGAACTGGTCCTGCACGATGCGGTTTCGCGGTGTGTAAACGCCGTCGAGCAAATGCATGCGGATGCCGGGTTGGATCGACTTGATGAGCGAGTCGCCGACAATATGCACCATCCAGCCCAGCGCATACGCGAGCCCGCGCTCGGAGGTCATGTCATCGCGGATGGCGAGCGAGCAGTAGTCCGCGAGATGGTCCCACGGCACACGCAGCGGCATGTCGTCCTTCGTCCAGCCGAAGACGAGATGCGCACGGCCATAGAACAGCTCGTGAATCTGCTTCGGACGATACATCTGCCCGTCATGCACCAGCACCCACGGCCTCACCGCGCCGCCGGTGATCGGGCTTTTCTCCAGCGGCACCGTGCCAAAGCCGACTTCGCGTCCGGTATCAACACAAACGGCCTCCGGCATCACCTGGATATCGCAGCCGAGATACGCGCCGCACAGAAAACTCGCGCGATGCTTCGCGATCAATGACGCCACGGGCAGACCGCGGCTTTTCACCGCTTTTTCGGCCAAGAGGCCATACATCGTGTGTCCGATCAGTCCGCTCATTCTTTCCAATCAACGCCCCGGCGGCAAGAGAGCTGTCAGTGGGCCCGTAGGTTTGCGCCAACCACCTCAGCCATGCTTTCCATCTACTCCAAGTCCAGCGGCGGATTCTGCGATGGCGTGTCGCGTCGCAATTTCCTGAGGATCGGCGGCCTCGCCATGGGCGGGATGTCGTTGAATGACGTGCTGCGTGCCGAGGCGGCGCAAAAGACCGGCAAGTCGCACAAAGCGACGATCATGATCTTCCTGCCTGGAGGTCCTTCGCATCAGGACATCTTCGATTTGAAGCCGGACGCGCCTGCGGAGATCCGCGGCGAGTTCAAACCGATCTCCACGAACGTGCCCGGCATCCAGATCTGCGAGCACCTGCCGCGTCTCGCCAAGATGATGGACAAATGCACCCTCATCCGATCGATGGCGGACTGCGATCCGGGCCACGATGCCTTCCAGTGCCTCACCGGCCGCAGCGCGAAGCGTCAGCCGCCCGGCGGATGGCCGTCGATGGGCTCCATCGTGTCGAAGTTGCAGGGAAGCGCCGATCCGGCGATGCCGGCCTTTGTCGGCCTCGCTCCGAAAATGGGCCACATGCCCTGGGCGCGCACAGGCGAGCCGGGTTACCTCGGTGTCGCGCATGCGCCCTTCCAGCCGAATCGCGGCGGCGGCACGGAGGACATGTCGCTCAACGGCATCACGCTCGACCGTCTCGGCGATCGCAAGACGCTGCTGGCCAGTTTTGACCATTTGCGCCGCGATCTCGATGCCACCGGCCTCATGGGCGGCGTGGATGTCTTCAATGAGCAGGCGCTGAATGTGCTCACGAGCCCCAAATTGCTCCACGCGCTCGATTTGAACCGCGAAGACCCGCGCACCGTCGAGCGCTATGGCAAAGGCGAGAACCGCAACCGCGACGATGGTGGTCCGCGCCTCACCAGTCACTTCCTCATGGCCCGCCGGCTTGTGGAGGCCGGTGCGCGCGTCGTCACGCTCGCGTTCACGCGCTGGGACTACCATTCGAACAACTTTGGCCAGCTCCGCGAGGACCTGCCGCTGCTCGACGCCGGCCTCAGCGCGCTCATCACCGATCTGCACGAGCGCGGTCTCGACAAGGACGTGTCCGTCGTCGTGTGGGGCGAATTTGGCCGCACACCGATCATCAACAAGCAAGGCGGCCGCGATCACTGGCCGCGCGTGTCCTGCGCGCTGCTTGCCTGCGGCGGCATGCGCCACGGCCAGGTCATCGGCGCCACCGACAAGCACGCCGGCGAGGCCACCGAGCGCCCCGTCGCCTTCGGCGAGGTCTTTGCCACGCTCTACAAGCAAATGGGCATCGACGTCACCAAAGCCACGCTCACCGATCTCACCGGCAGGCCGCAGTATCTCGTGGACGGCAATCTGCCGATGCCGGAGTTGGTGTGAAGTCATGATTGGAATTGGACATGTCGTCTGCTAAGTTCGAACCATGAAACTCAATGCCGTTTATGAGCCAGCGCCCGAAGGTGGTTACACCTGCTGGGTGGAGGAGATTCCCGCCGCCATTTCAGAAGGCGACACACTTGAGGAAGCAGAGGCCAACTTGATGGATGCGTTGAAGCTGGTTCTGGAGTGCCAGCGCGAGCTTTCGGACCAGACACGCAGCCAGCAGAGCGTGAAGCGCTCGCTTGTCCTTTCGGCATGAACTCGCTGATCTTGAACGTCATCTCAGACGTCATGGCTGCGAGTTGTATCGTGAAGGCGGCAATCACTCGATTTGGTGGAACCCGGGCAACCGCAAGATCACCAGCGTACCAAGGCATCGTGAAGTGAAAGACAACACGGCACGGGCCATCTGCAAGCAGCTCGAGATCCCGGCCCCATAAGATGGAGAGTTACTTTGAAGCGACAAAAGTGCCGTTTCACGTCCGTAGGTTCTCGCCATCATGAACCTGCCACGCCTCACCCTCCTTGCCGCACTCGCCACCGCGCCAGCGTTTGCTGCCGATGCGCCGCGTCCGCTGAACTTTGCGAACGACATCGTGCCCATTCTCACGAAGGGCAGTTGCAACAGCGGGGGCTGCCATGGCAAATCAGGCGGGCAGAACGGCTTCAAGCTCTCGCTGCTCGGTTTTGAGCCGGAGGAGGACTACGAGCACATCGTGAAGGAGGCTCGCGGCCGTCGCATCTTTCCTGCCGCGCCGGAGCAGAGCCTGCTGCTCACGAAAGGCACCGCGCAGACACCGCACGGCGGCGGCAAGAAGCTCGATCCGGCCTCCGAGGACTACGCCGACCTCGTGCGCTGGATTCGCGAGGGCATGCCGTATGGCAAGGACACCGATCCGAAGATGGCGCGCATCAGCGTGGAGCCAGCGAAGCTCACCATGCCGCTCAAAGGCGCGCAGCAGCTCAAAGTGACCGCGCATTACACCGACGGCTCAACGCGCGATGTGACGAAACGCGCTCTTTATGAAGCCAACGAAAAAGCGATGGCTGAAACGAGCGAGACAGGCCTCGTGAAGCTCTTTGACCTGCCCGGCGATGTCGCGGTGATGGTGCGTTATCAGGGCAAAGTGTCCACCTTCCGTGCCACGGTGCCGCTGGGTGCTCCTGTGGCCACTTTGCCGCCCGTCAGCAACTTCGTGGATGATCTTGTCTTCGCGAAATTGAAGACCATCGGCATCCCGCCTTCGGAGATTGCCGATGACGGCACGTTCATCCGCCGTGTCACGCTCGACATCACGGGCCGCCTGCCCACCGCGGGCGAAATGAAGGACTTCATGGCCTCGAAGGACGCCAACAAGCGCACCGTGCTGGTCGATCGACTGCTCGACAGCCCGGACTACGCGGAGTTCTTCGCGAACAAGTGGTCCGCGCTCCTGCGCAACCAGCGCACGCAGCCCGTGTATGCCCGCGGCACCTACCTTTTCTGGCAGTGGATTCGCGACAGCATCGCGGACAACAAACCCTACGACCAGTTCGTGCGCGAAGTCGTCGCCGCCGCGGGTGACATCGACAACAGCCCGCCCGTCGCATGGTATCGGCAGGTCAAAGAGCAGAAACAGCAGATGGAAGACGTCGCGCAGCTCTTCCTCGGCACGCGCATGCAGTGTGCGCAGTGCCATCACCATCCCTTCGAGAAGTGGAGCCAGCAGGACTACTACGGCTTCGCCGCGTTCTTCAGCAACGTCTCACGCAAGCCCTCCGGTTTCATCGGTGAGGAGACCATCTTCCACAAACGCGGCATCGCGCAGACGCAGAACATCCGCACGAAAGAGAACGTCATGCCCACCAGCCTCGGAGGCAGCGCCTTGAAGCTCAAACCCGAGCAAGATCCACGTCATGCCCTCGCCGAGTGGATGAGCGCGAAGGACAATCCCTTCTTCGCCCACACGCTGGTGAATCGCTACTGGAAGCACTTCTTCAATCGCGGCCTTGTCGAGCCCGAGGATGACATGCGCGAGACGAACCCGCCCGTGAATCCCGAACTCCTCGGCGCCCTCGCCGCCGACTTCGTGAAGAGCGGCTACGACATGAGAAAGCTCATCCGCACCATCGTCACGAGCACCACGTATCAACTCAGCGCCGTGCCGAACACGCACAACGCCAAGGACCGTCAAAATTTCAGCCGCTACTATCCGAAGCGCCTCAACGCCGAGGTGCTCTACGACGCCGTGAACACGCTGCTCGATGTCGAAAGCAATTTCGCCGGCCAAGCGCCCGGCACCCGCGCCGTGGCATTGCCTGACAACAGCTACAACCAGAGCACTTACTTCCTCAGCGTCTTCGGCCGCCCTGATTCATCGAGCGCCTGCGAATGCGAGCGCACGCAGGAGGCCAGCCTCGCGCAGAGCCTTCACCTGCTGAACGCCGCCGACATCCAGACCCAGCTCTCCCGTGGCAATGGCCGCGCCGACATGCTCACCAAGGACGTCCGCCCCGATGACGACAAGATCACCGATCTCTACCACATCGCCCTCAGTCGCGACCCGAACGCCGACGAGGTGAAATTCGCCCACGCGCATCTCGACAAGAAAACCACCGGCAAAACCGGCGACGAAGCCTTCAAAGGCAAAAAAGAGGCCTATGAGGACATCTTGTGGGCGCTGCTGAACACGAAGGAGTTTCTTTTCAATCATTGAGCGCCGGTCACTAGCGGAGCGTGGACGCCCTCGTCCGCATCCATGAAATGGAAGAACTGAGAATGGAGGAACTGAAAACTGCAAAATGAACCCCCGCGTCATGACTCGAAGCCATTCTCCCTTTTCCATTCTCCATTTTAAGTTTGCCATCCTGCTGGCACTCACCGCTCCCGCGTTCTCCCAGGCCACCTTCCCCACTCCCGCCCTCGCCGGCATCTCCCCGCTCGGCTCCAAGGCCGGCACGACTGTCGAACTCACGCTTCGCGGCGCGGATCTCGACGCTCCTTCCGCCATTCTGCTCAACGAGCGCTCCGTCCCTGTCAAAAGCCCGAAGCCGAATGTCGTCAGCCTGACTTTGCCCGCCGATCTGAAGCCTGCGCTCTACGATCTTCGTTTTGTCGGTCGCTACGGCGTTTCCAATCCGCGTGTGTTTGAGATCAGCACGCTCGACGCGGTCGATTCACCCGGCACGAATACGAAGGCCGACAAAGCACACAAAGTGGCGCTGAATTCGGTCATCCAGGGCGCTTTCAAGTCCGCCGCGCCGCACTGGTTCACCTTTGATACGAAAAACGGCCAGACGATCACCGCCACGTTCAATGGCCGCCGCTTTGACACGCGCACGGAGCTTCTCGCCGCGGTCAGCGCTCCCACGGGCCGCGAACTCGCCCGCATGCGCGATGGCGTGCTCACCTTCACCGCCAAGGCCGACGCCACCTACCGCCTCCGCTTGAACGAGCTCATGTTCCGCCCCGGCGACGATTACAGCTACCGCGTCACGCTTAGCACCACGCCCGCCCCGACTCGTCCCGCCAGCAAAGCAGTCCCCGTGCGCCCCGTTCAGATCGGCCAGACCATTCAAGATGCCTTCCTGCCGCTCGGTGCGGCGCACAGCTTCGATCTCGCCGTCAAAACCGGCGAAAAATTCATCATCGAAGTCCATTCGCATCAACTCGGTCATCCCACCGATCCGCAACTCCTCATCGAAAACCTCAAGGCCGACGGCACGCTCAGCGCGCAGGCCGAAATCGCCGACGCGCCCGCCATCACACCCGCGCCGAGCCTCGTCGTGCTCAATCGCGACCCCTCGTATGCCTACGATGCCAAGGCCGACGGCACCTTCCGCCTCACGCTGAACGACGCCTTCGGCACCACGCATCCGTTCGAACTGCGCATCCTCAAAGAAGCTCCCAAACCTCCGACGCTCATCGCCATCAATCCCATCCTGCCCGGAGCGAAAACCAAGACCGCCGAGTCCGGCAGCTCGAATGTCCCGCGCAACGGCATCGCTGCGCTCGAAGTCGTCGCGCCGAATCGCAATGCGTTGAGCGAAGCCATCGAATTGAAGGCCGAAAACCTTCCCGCGGGCGTCACATGCCTCGGCGGCTTCATCGGCAAAGGCCAGTCACTCGGCTACATCGCGTTTCAAGCCACCGCTGATGCTCCCGCAGGTGCCAGCGTGCTCCGCGGCATCTCCAGGAGCCAGTTTGTCAGCTACAACGTGGCCGACATGACCAAGGAAAGCCCGCTTTACCGCACCACCGGCGCGCCCGCGCTCGGCGTCAGCACGCAGACCGCGCCAGCCTTCGTCCAGACCGACAAAACCGACATCCTCGAAGTCGCCGCCGACGCCAAGCTCGAAATCCCGCTCAAAGTCACGCGCCACACCGAGTTCACCGACGCCCTCAAGCTCAAAGCCCTCGGCCTCATCGCCGACGTCACCAAAGCCCCCGAGGCCGACATCGCCGCCAAAGCGGCGGATGGCAAATTCACGCTTGATGTGAAGACGCTGAAGCTCGCCCCCGGCGACTACGGCTTCATCCTCCAAGGCCCGGCCAAGATGAAAATCCGCCGCAACCTTGAAGAACTCGCCCAAGCCGAGTCCGACGCCAAAAAAGCCCTCGGCGATCAAAAAACGGCCCAGGACAAGCTCAAGGCCGCAAACGCCGACACAACGCCGCAGAAGGCCGAGTTCGTCAAAACCGCCACCGAGGCTGTCAAAGCCGCCGACAAGGCCAAAGCCGACGTGGACAAGCTCGTGAAAGACCTCACTGCGAAAGCCGCACCAAAGGAAGCCATCTTCATTGTCTATTCCAACCCCATCCGCATCCGCGTGCAGGAGGTCGCCAAAAAATGAGATCAACCATTGCATTCGTCATTCTGCATTCCGCATTCGTCATTGCCGCGAATGCGGCACCGATCGACTACGACCAGCAGGTCTATCCTTTCCTCAAGGACAACTGCATCGCCTGCCATAACAAGACCACCACGAAAGGCGGGCTGAACATGGAGACGCCGGCGCTCATGATCAAGGGCGGCGAGTCGGACAAGGGCCTCATTGCCGGAAAAGGCGCGGACAGCATCATCTTTCAGGCTGCGGCGCATACCTGGGATTCCGAGATGCCGCCGAAGGGCAACAAGGTCGGCGCGGTGAACCTAACCACGCAGCAGCTCGATCTTCTGAAACAGTGGATCGACCAGGGAGCGAAGCCTTCGGCCAAAAAAGACAAAATCATCGCCTGGCAGCCGCTGCCCGCCGGTTTGCAGCCGATTTATGCCGTCGCCATGACGCCGCAGGGCGACTTTGCCGCCGCGGCGCGTGCGAATCAGATCAGCATCTACCATCTCGCCACGCAGAGCCTCGTCACGAAGCTCACGGACGAGTCGTTGCTCAAAGCCGGCCTCTACAAGCAGCCCGGCGTCGCGCATCGCGACCTCGTGCAGGCGCTCGCCTTCAGCCCGGACGGCACGCGACTGGCGACCGGCAGCTTCCGCGAGGTGAAACTGTGGAAGCGCAGCCTTCCCGCTGCCGCGCCAGTCGCCTCAACGAAGTTCACCGCCACGCAAGATCCCGACAACAGCATCAAGCTCAACGAAGGCACGAAGCTCGTCGCGCACATCAAGAGCGACCTCGCCACCGAGCAGGCGCTCGCGCAGCGCTCGCTCGCTGCCACGCGTGCGGCGTTGGAAGTCACCTATCAAAATGAAGCCATCAAGAAGGCCGAGACGGATGCCACGGAGCAGACGAACCGTTTGAAAAAGGCCAACGAGCTCGCCGAACTCGCGAAGAAGTCGCTGGAGGACAAGAAGAAGGATTTGAAGGCGAAACAGGATGCTCATGCCGCCGCCGACAAGACCGCGAAGGACGCTGGCGCGGAGGTTGCCAAGCCGGATGAAGCTCTCGCCAAAAAGCAGGCCGAAGCACAAGCCGCGGTCACCAAAGCCAGCGCGGAACTCACGCAGGCCCAGGCAGATCTCAAAACAGCAGAAGCTGATCCTGCCAAGGCGGGTCTGGATGCGAAGCAGAAGGCCATCAAGCCGAAAGAGGATGCCAAAGCCGCTGCGGACAAGGCTTTGAAGGCGATCGCCGATCAAATCGCGGCCGCGACCAAAACGGCGGCGGATGCGTTGCTCAAAAAACAGACGGAAGCGAAGGAAAAGGCCGACAAAGCCGCCACCGACCTAAAACTCGCTCAAGAAGCCCTCACACGCGGTGAAGCCGCGATCACCGACACGGCGAACGAAATCAAACTCGTCACCGAAAACGAGAAAAAGGCCAAACAAGCCGTCGTGGATGCCAAAGCGCGTCTGGAGGTTGTGAAGAAGGAATCTGAGAAAGCCGCCGCAGATCGCGATGCGCTCGCCAAAACACTCGCCACCTCGATGAAAAAGGCCAAGGCGCTGCAATTCAGCGCCAACGGCCTCGAATTGATCGCCACCTACGACAGCGGCCCCGCGCAGGCGTGGAGCACCGTGAACGGCAAACCCATCGCCTCCGGCAGCACCAGTGCCACATGGGTCTTGGAACGCGTCATCGGCAGCGGCGACGGCAAATCGCCGATCACCGACCGCGCGAACAGCCTCGCCTTCTCACCCGATGGCAAAACACTCGCCGTCGGCAGTGGCGAGCCTTCACGCAGCGGCGACATCACGCTGTGGGACATCGAAACCGGCAAGCTGACGAAGGAATACGCCGAGCGTCACCTCGACAGCGTCTTCGCGCTCGACATCTCGCCCGATGGCAAACTGCTCGCCTCCGGTGGAGCCGACAAGGCCGTGCGCATCACCGATTTGAGCACCGGCAAGATGATCAAGGTCTTCGAAGGCCACACGCATCACGTGCTCGGCGTCACCTGGCGCGCGGACGGCCGTCTCCTAGCCAGCAGCGGTGCGGACAACGTCGTCAAAGTGTGGGACTGGACCACCGGCGACCGCCGCAAGAATGTCGATGGCTGGGACAAAGAAGTCACCGGCCTGCGCTACCTCGGTGCCGCCGATCAAATCGCCACCAGCGCCGGCGACACGAAGCTACGCCTCATCACTAGCGACGGCGGCGAAGTGAAAAGACTCCCCGGCGCCACCGCCTTCCTCCAATCCCTCGCCGCCACCCGCGCCGGCGACCTCATCCTCGGCGGCGACCAAGACGGCGTCCTCAAAGCCTGGGATGTCGCCACCGCAAAGGTCGTGGCGGAGTTCAAGCCGTGAGGCGGCAGCGTGCGAGGTTGGGGCACTTCGGCACGTAGGTTGTGTTCATGCATCCGCATGGCATCATCCTGGGACTCCTCGCGCTCACTTCGAGCGCGTTGGCGGTGGATTATGCGGCGCAGATCAAGCCGTTGCTGAAACAGAAATGCTACGCGTGTCACGGGGCCCTGAAACAGCAGGCGGAGCTGCGGCTCGACACGGTGGCGCTCTTGTTGAAGGGCGGCAAATCGGGTTCGGCGGCCAAGCTGATCCTGGAGCGGGTGACGGCGGAGGATGAGCACGAACGCATGCCGCAGGAGGCGGCGGCGCTTTCGGTGGAGCAGATCGCGCTGCTGCGGGAGTGGATCGTTGCGGGAGCGCCGGGGATCGCGAATGAGTCGCCGGAGGCTGATCCGCGTCAGCATTGGGCTTTTCAGCCGGTGCGGCGTCCGCCGGTGCCGAAGTCGGAAGTTGGAAATGAGATCGATGCGTTCGTGAATGAAGCGCTGGCGGCCAAACAGCTCGCCCCTTTGCCGGAAGCGTCCCGCGCCACGTTGCTGCGGCGGGTTTATGTCGATCTGGTCGGGATGCCGCCAACGCGGGCGGAGTTGCAGGCGTTTCTTGGCGATTCATCGCCGGATGCGTATGAGCGCGTGGTGGACCGCCTGATGAATGATCCGCGCCACGGCGAGCGCTGGGCGCGGCACTGGATGGATGTGTGGCGCTACAGCGACTGGTATGGCCGCCGCACCGCGAATGATGTGTGGAACAGCGCGCCGCAGATCTGGCGCTGGCGCGACTGGATCGTGAACTCCCTGAATGCGGACAAGGGCTATGACCGCATGCTCGCGGAGATGCTCGCGGCGGATGAGATCGCGCCGCTGGACGATGATGCGGCGGTGGCGACGGGTTTCCTGGTCCGAAACTGGTATGCTCTGAATCACAATCAGTGGATGCGCGACACCATCGAGCACACCGGCAAGGCATTCATGGGCCTGACCTTCAACTGCGCGCACTGCCACGATCACAAATACGATCCCATCTCCCACGAGGACTACTTTCGCTTCCGTGCGTTCTTCGAGCCGATGGGCATCCGTCAGGATCGCTGGGCCGGCGAGGCTGATCCGGGGCCGTTTCAGGAGTATGAGTATGTGAAGCTGCGCAAACCGAACCGCCTGGGCGCGGTGCGCGTCTTTGACAAGCAACTCGAAGCCAAAACGTGGTTTTACACCGGCGGCGACGAGCGCAACCGCGTCGAGAGCAAAACTCCGTTCGCCCCCGGGGTGCCGGCCTTTCTGGGTTCGCCTTCCATTCTGCCGGTGAGCTTGCCGGAGGGCTCGGTGCATCCCGGCTTGCGGCCGGAGATCCAGGAGACGGACCTGAGCCTGCGACTGAATGCGGTGACGAAGTCGCAGGATGAGTTGCTCGCGCTAGACTCGCCGAAAACGCGCACGGCGCTCGAAGCTGCGCGCGCCGAACTGGCGGCTGCCATCGCGCGATTCGCGGCGGATCAGGCAAAGTTTGGCGGCTCGCCGGATGCTTTGAAGCTCGCACAAAAAGCGGCGACAACGGAACGCGATGCCGCGGTGGCCTCCGCCAGGGCCGCGCTGGCGAATGCCGAGCATGATCTCATCCGTGCCGATGACAAAACCCGCGATGCCGCCACCAAGGCCGTGGCGGCGGCGAAAACCGCGCTGGCCAAGGCCGAAACCGAGTGCGACAAACCCAAGTCGCCCGACAGCTACACATCGGTGACGATGACGTTTCCAGATCACAGCACGGGACGCCGCAAAGCTCTCGCTGAGTGGCTCACGCGTCGTGATCATCCGCTGACGGCGCGGGTGGCGGTGAATCACCTCTGGATGCGGCATTTTCAGGAGCCGCTGGTGCCGAGCGTGTTCGATTTTGGCCGCAATGGCCAGCCCCCGACCCATCCCGCGCTGCTCGACTGGCTCGCCGCCGAGCTGATGGAGAAGGGCTGGAGCATGAAGCACATGCACCGGCTCATCGTGACCAGCGATGCGTATCGGCGCGTCTCTTCAAATCCAAAATCCGAAATCCAAAATCAGCAATCCCTCGATCCCGACAACCGGCTTCTCTGGCGCATGAACACCTCGCGCATGGAGGCGGAGGCAGTGCGTGACAGCGTGCTGCATTTGGCCGGTGCGCTGGATCCGAAGATGGGCGGGCAGGAGCTTGAGAACACCGAGGCGGAGACGAGCAGACGCCGCAGTCTCTACTTCAGTTGCCATCCGGAGGTCGGCGGCCGCAGCGCCATGGCGGCGATGTTCGACGCGCCCGAACCGACGGACTGTTACCGCCGCACCCGCAGCGTGTTGCCGCAGCAGGCGCTGGCGCTCACGAATAGCAGGCTCGTTCATGATCACAGTGCCGCGCTGGTGCAGCAGATCGGTGCGGACGCGCCGGATTTCATCATGGCGGCCTTCGAGCACATCCTGAGCCGCCCGCCGACCGCGGACGAACGGGCCACGTGCAGCGACTTTTTGAGCCAGGGCAGCAAGGAAAGCCTGGTGCGCGTGCTATTGAACCATAACGACTTTGTCACCGTGCGATGAACCGACCGCTTTCATCTTCCGCCTTTCCCTGCGGCCAAATCAGCCGCAGACGCTTCCTTGCGGATGCGGGCATGGGCTTCACCGGACTGGCGTTGGGCGGCACATTGCTGAGCGATGGCATTGCCAAAGCATCGCCCACGCTGACGCCACGAGTGCCGCGGGCCAAGTCGGTGATCTGGATTTTCCTCTCGGGCGGTTACAGCCATGTGGAGACCTTCGATCCGAAGCCGGCGCTCACCAAGTATGCGGGCATGACCTTCGACAAGACGCCGCTCGAGAATCCGCTGAAGTCGGACAAGCATCACAAGCGCTTCCGCTCCGTGACCGCGAAGGAGGTGAACGAGCGCGATGTCTATCCCAGCATCTATCCGATGCAGGTCGGTTTCAGCAAACAGGGCCAGTGCGGTGTGGAGATCACCGACTGGTGGCCGCATCTGTCGAAGTGCGTCGATGACATCGCCTTCGTGCGGAACATGTGGACGACGGACAATGATCATTTTGCCGAAAACCAACTGCACACCGGTCGCCATCGTTTGGAGGAACAGCAGCCGTGCATCGGCTCCTGGGTGCATTACGGCCTCGGCACGCTGAACGAGAACCTGCCGAAGTTCGTCGTGCTTGGCGGGCCGACTGACAGCACGAAGCGGCTGTCGATCGATTCACTCTACCTCGGCCCGGATCACTCGGCGGTGCCGCTGAATCTCGATCCGAACAATCCGCTGCCTTTCGGAAAACGACATCCGCGGCAGTCCGCCGACGAGCAGGCGCACGAATACCAGCTCATCAACCGCCTGAACCAACAGACCGCCGTCGAGTATCCCGAGGACGCGTCGTTGCGTGCCCGCATCCATGCGTATGAGCTGGCGTTTCGCATGCAGATGGCCGTTCCCGAGACGCTGGATCTAAAAACCGAAAGCGAGGCGACACGCAGGCTCTACGGCATCGACAAAGCCCCGACCAAGACCATCGGCGAGCGCTTTCTGGCGGCACGCCGGCTCGTCGAGCGCGGCGTGCGCTTTGTGCAGGTCTATCCGTCAGCGACGGGCACCTGGGACTCGCACGCGAACCTCAAAAAGAATCACACCAGTCTCTGCGAAGGCGTGGACCAGCCCATCGCCGGCTTGATCCGCGATTTGAAGCAGCGCGGCATGTTGGACGAGACGCTCGTCGTCTTCTGCACCGAGTTTGGCCGCACACCTGGCATGGAGACGCGCAACGGGGCCAAAGACGGACGCGATCACCATCCGCACGGCTTCACCATCTGGTTTGCCGGTGGCGGCACCAAAGGCGGCACCGTGCATGGCGAGACGGATGAACTCGGCTACCACGCGCAAGGCGAAGGCCACTACATCACCGACCTGCACGCGACGACCTGCCACCTGCTCGGCCTCGATCTGCGCGCCCTCGAGGTGCCGGGGCGCAAGCGACTGGAGATCGATCACGGCCATGTCATCCGCGAGGTGCTGGCGTGATGTTCTGTAACGCACACATGCGCAGGGTTTGAGTCATCGGTCGGGTTGTAAGATGGTCTCGCGGGGAAGACACCTTCGAACGGCATGACGGAACCGTTTTCGATGTTCTTCGACACGAGTTTCTTGAAATGGAAGGTCGTCGGAAACGAAAAGCGGAAATTCTAGTCAACCCTCCAAGCTCGTGAGCAAGAACGCACCTGACTCAGGTTGCGTCCAAGCTGTGAGGTTTATCGAGCATCCGGCGTTTCATATCCCAACATGAAACTTCTCCTCCCGTTCTTCCTCGTCCTCACCACCGCAACGGCCGCGGACCTGACATTGCTCGACGCGGGGAAATCGGACTACCAGATCGTTTTGCCGGATGCGCTGCCTTTGCCAGCGCTGGACGAAAGCCTCGTGCAGACGGCGCGATTGCTCCAAACGGCGTTTTTGGCGAACAAGGCCGAAGTCGCGGTTGTGCGGGAAAAGGAGCGCGATGCGGCCAAACCGGCGTTGATGCTCGGGAACACGCAGTTTGCGCAGAAAAACGGCCTCGAGGTGACGAAGCTGCGGGATTGGAGCTTTGTGCATCGGGTGGTGGGCAAAGACATCCTCATCGCGGGGCATGATCATCCCTCGAAGGCACCGGCAGACGACAAGCGCAGGCCGAATTGGGATCGCGTGGGCACGGCGAAGGCGGCGGTGGATTTTGCGCGGCAGTTCATGGGTGTATGCTTTTTGTATCCCGATCTGCCGGGCTACACGCCGGTGAGCGGCGCGGCAAAAATCGACCTGCTCGCATCGCCTGCGATCGAGTTTTTGCCGATGGCGAAGATGACGGTGCCGGAGGCGTTGAATGTGACCACCACGCCGCAACTGCGGGTGAATACGGCGCATCCGGCGGGTGCGTCGTTTTACGATCTCGCGCATAATCGCTTCCCGCGTGTGGACGAGCAGTTCGGCGGGCACACTTGGGAGCGGGCGGTGCCGGCGGAGTTGTTTGCGGAGCATCCAGAATACTTTGCGCTCATCAGCGGCTCGCGTTTGAAGCCGGAGGGCGGCAACGCGCAGTATTGCCTGTCGAATGCCGATGTGCAGGAGCGCATCTACCGCGATCTCGCGGGCTTCTTCGACAAAGGCTACGACAGCGTCGATCTCGGCCAACCGGACGGTTTCCGCGAGTGTCAATGCGAGAAGTGCGAAGCGCTCTACGGCACCGGCAAGGACTGGTCGGAGAAGATCTGGATCTTCAACCGCGATGTGGCGCGGCGTTTGGAGAAGTCGCATCCAGGCAAGCAGGTGACGACGATGAGCTACATCCTCACCGCCGCGCCGCCAAAGACCTTCAAAGCCTTCCCCGCAAACACCTGCATCATGCTCACCGGGACGAACGAGGAGGACATCACCCCGTGGCGCGGCATCGACGTGCCGCGCGGCTTCACCGGCTACGTTTACAACTGGTGCCCGAACCTCGGCACGCGCTACACGCCGATGCGCACGCCCGGCTACATTGAGCAGCAGGTGCAACGGCTCGCCGTGAACCGCATCCAGTCGCTCTACCGCGACGGCCCCGGCCAGCTCTTCGGCCTCGAAGGCCCTGTCTATTACACCATGGGCCGCATGTTTGACGATCCGGCCAACAACCACGCGAAAGACCTCGTGCCTGAGTTCTGCGAGGCCGCCTTTCAAAACAAGAGCATCGCCTTCTACATGCGCGCCTTTTATGACGAACTCTACAACGCCATCGCGCTCTACTCCGACCACCTCGGCACACGAAATGACGTTTGGACCTTCAAACCGCTGCCCACCGATGCCCGCGGCCGCAAAACGGTCACCGATCCCTTCCAACTCATCGCCTTTCTCTACACGCCGCGCGTGATCGCCGCGATGGAGGCCCACCTCGCGCAGTCGGAGAAACTCGCCACCGCGCCGAAGGTGAAAACACGCCTCGCGCTCGTGCGCACCGAGTTCGACTACTTGAAGCACTTCACCAAGGTCGTGCACCTGCATCAGGCCTGGCAAATGCTGCCGGACACCGGCTCGCTGCATCGCCTGCTTGATGCCATCGACGCGCGAAACGCCTTCATCGCCACGCTTTACGTCAAAGGGCATCAAAAGGAGTGGAACCACGTCCTCTTCCCCTTCCCCGGTCACGACGCCAAGCATCTCCAACTCACTTACGACGGCTACCAGGAGCCCTATGCCAGCACCTGCTTCAACTGGGACACGAAAGTCATGCGAAACGCCCCGCCCGTGGGCCTCAAAAAGCTTACCATCACCAAAACGACCGCCAAACTCACGCTCGACAGTCCCGAATGGCAAAACGCCACCGCGCACGCCCTCACGCTACTCCCCCCGCTGCGCACCTTGCCGCGACCGACAACGATTCGACTGCTTTACGATCAAAACGCCCTCCACATCCGCACCGAGGCCGAACTCAGCGACACGACCACCTTCACCGCCTTCAATCGCGACCGCGTCCTCGCGAATCAAGAAGCCATCGATCTCTATTTCGCCCCGAATCCCGCCCAACCGCTCTTCTACCGCCTCACCCAAGGCGCGAACGCCGCCTCCAAATACGACGCCCTCAATGGCCGCATCACCGACGTCATGGACCCGCGCCACGGCAAAGACGATCCCACCTGGAACGGCGACTGGACGAGCGAAACCCGCGTCGATGCTCAAACCAAGCGCTGGCATGCGCATCTCGTGATTCCCTTTGCCACCTTCGGCGTCGAAGCACCCGCGAAAGGCATCACCTGGAAAGCCAACTTCGGCCGCAACCACGCCCTGCCCCGCGAAGTCATCGACCGCGCGATCTGGTCCTCATCGCTCACCAGCACAAGCATGGATGACACAGCGGTGATGGGTGAGATCGTGTTTGAGTGATCGGGGCATTCTTGCTCCGAAGATTCGAGATGTGCTCGGCTGCGTTTGCGGCAACATCCAACGCATCTCATTGATCCATGAAAACACTTCTCGTATTTCTGACCCTTGGTTTCGTCTTGTCACTGCCTGCTGCTGAACCCGTGCCCGACAAGCTCGTCGTGCTGACGTTTGATGACTCGGTGGCGAGTCAGGCGAACTATGTGGCACCGCTGCTGAAAAAGCATGGCTTTGGCGCCACGTTCTTCATCACGGAGGGCTTTGAGTTCCTCGTGGATAAAAAGAACTACATGACCTGGGAGCAGATCAAGGTGTTGCATGAGCAGGGCTTCGAGATCGGCAACCATACGCGGAAGCACGCGGGCGTGACCAAGCAGAAGACCGAGCAGCTCTCCGCCGATGTGGAGTTCATCGAAACACAGTGCGCCAAGGCCGGCATCCCGCGTCCGGTGAGCTTTTGCTACCCAGGTTACGCTACAAGCGAAGCGGCGGCGAAGCTGCTCGGTGAGCGCGGCTACCTTTTCGCCCGCGCTGGCGGCGCGAAGGCCTTCGATCCGGCCGCTGACAATCCTTTGCTGATACCACAAGCCTTCGACGGCAAGCCCGACAGCACGCTGGAGCAGTTCAAAGCCGCGGTGGCTCAGGCAAAGGACGGCAAGATCGCGGTGATGACCTTTCACGGAGTGCCGGACATCAAGCACCCGTGGGTGAACACTGATCCGGCGAAGTTTGAAGCCTACATGCAGCACCTCAAAGACGAAGGCTGCACCGTGGTTGCGATGCGGGATCTGGCGAAGTATGTGACGAAGAAATAGAGCCTACCCCATGAAACAACGCCTCATGCATCTCTGCCTCGTGGCAGCTCTTGTCACCGCTTCTCCATGCCTTGCTCAAACAGGATCGCTCATCGCAAACGGTGACTTTGAGGCCAGCAAGGACGAGTCCAGGCCGAGAGATTGGGGACTTAGCGCGAATGCGACATGGGAGCTGGAAGATGGGAATCATTTCCTGCGCCTCAAAAGCCCGCAGCCAGGAACGAACGTTACGGTGTATCGCGCGGTGGTATTGAAGCCGGAGGTGAAGGCTCTCGAACTGACCTACAAGGTCCGCCACGAGGGTGTGAAGCGCGGCAAGAAGGCGTGGTTCGACGGGCGCATCATCCTGAATTTCAAAGGCGCGGCAAAGCAGGCGGTAAATCCATCGCCGAAGGCGCCGACATTCAACGGCACCTCAAAAGGATGGGTGGCAAGGACACAGCAGTTTCGCGTGCCCGAAGGCGCGGCGACGCTGGAAATGCTGTTCACGCTGTTCGAGGCGGAGAGCGGGCAGCTCGACTTCGACGATATCATGCTGACGCCGATGGATGTGAAAATCATCGATGCTGCGGACGCCGAAGCGGCGGCAAAGGACGCCGCGCGCATTGCAAAACTGCCGAAACCAAAGCCGCAGGTGCCGGTGGCGCTTCCAGAGCAGCTGCCACCGATGCTGCATGTGGCTGGAAACGAATTGCACACGCCCGATGGCAAGGCGGTGTGGCTACAGGGCGTTGCGATTCCGAGCATGGAGTGGTCCGCTGGCGGCGAGAACATTCTGAAGTCCATCGAGACGGTTCTGACCGGCTGGAAGGCCAACTGCGTGCGCATTTGCCTGCGCGAGCACTTTTGGGCAGGCAAAGGGCCATATCAAAGCGACGGCGGCATGCGCTACCGCCAGCTCGTGGAGGATGCGGTGAACGCCTGCGCTGCCAAAAGTGCCTACATCGTGCTCGATCTGCACGACTACCGCGCGCCGCAGGAGAAACACGCGCAGTTTTGGAAGGATGTGGGCGCGAGGTTCAAGAATCATCCTGCCGTGATTTACGAACTGCTCAACGAGCCACACGACATCCCGTGGGAGGCCTGGCGCAACGGCGGACCCGTCATGGATCAAAAGACGAGCGCGGATGTCGCGACGGAGAACAAGCAGACGCTGGTGAAATTCCAATCCATCGGCATGCAGAAGCTCGTCGATGTGATTCGCGAGACAGGCGCGAAGAATCTCATCATCGCGGGTGGTCTCGATTGGGGTTACGACCTCGGCGGCATCCTCACCGGGTTCGCGCTCGATGATCGTGGCGGCAACGGCATCATGTATTCGAGCCATGTTTATCCATGGAAGAGCGATTGGCAGGGGAAATTCCTCGATGTGGCGGTTAAGCACCCGATTTTCATCGGCGAAGTCGGTGCGGACACGCAGCGCATGGATTTTCTGCCACCAGAGCGCCAGGAAGCCCCCGCCACTTGGGTGCCTGACATGCTGGGAGTGATCCAGAAGCATCGTCTGCACTGGACCGCTTGGTGCTTTCACCCGAAAGCAACACCACGCATGCTGCTCAACTGGGACTACACACCGACACCGTTCTGGGGCGCGCAGGTGAAGGCAGCGCTGGCAGGCAAGCAGTTCGAGACAGAGAAGCTGCGATGAGTCGTTGTCCAACACGCGGGACAAGAATGGAATGCTAGTTCCGGAGTTTCTTTGCCTCTGTCTTGTGATGTCGGACGGCCGCGTCTCCAAGGCCTTGAGCGAGAGACGTTCGAAACATCCCGATTCCCAGCATTCGCGGGCAACGTTTGAGGGAAACTTTATTTGGCAACACCCACACCGCCTGCTGTATTATCACAATGTCATTTGGACCTCTCCTCATCACCGGCGGCGCTGGTTACATCGGCTCTCACACTGTTCGTCATCTGCTCGAACAGCACGAGCGTGTCATCGTGCTCGACAACCTCGTCTTCGGCCATCGCGATGCCTTGCCGATGGATCGCGTGACCTTCATTGAGGGCGAGATGGCGGATGCCGCGCTTATTGAGAAGCTGTTCGCCGAGCACCGACCGGAGGCCGTGCTGCACTTTGCCGCCTTCGCTTATGTCGGCGAGTCCGTCACCGATCCGCTCAAATACTACCGCAACAATCTCGCCGCCCCGCTCACCCTCCTCGAAGCGATGCAGCGCCATCGCTGCAAGCGCTTCATCTTCTCCTCCACCTGCGCGACGTATGGCGATCCGGTTCACATTCCGATCGATGAATCGCATCCGCAGGCGCCGGTGAATCCCTACGGAGCTTCAAAGTGGATGCTGGAGCGTGTGCTGCGCGACTGCGAGCGAGCCTGGGGGCTGAAGTCGGTCTTCCTGCGCTACTTCAATGCCAGCGGTTGCCATCCGAGCGGCGAGATTGGTGAGGATCACAACCCCGAGACCCACCTGATTCCTCTGGTCCTGCAGGCCGCCACAGGCCAGCGCCCGCACATCACCGTTTTTGGCACGGACTACCCCACGCCAGACGGCACCTGCATTCGCGACTACATCCACGTGTGCGACCTCGCCAGTGCTCATGCGCTTGCTTTGAAGTACCTCCGCGAAGGCGGTGACACCCTTGCGGTCAACCTCGGCACCGGCCGTGGCTTCAGCGTGAAGGAAATCATCGCCACGGCGGAAGCTGTGACTGGCAAAACGATCCCTGTCGTCTATGGCGAACGCCGCGCGGGCGATCCGTCCGAACTCGTGGCCGATCCTGCTCTCGCCGCGAAAGTGCTCGGCTGGACGGCGGCGCATCTCGATCCTCGCCAACACATCGAGAGCGCGTGGAAGTGGATGAGCGGTCCCCGTGGGGGCAAATACGCTGATTGAACGATCTTACCCTAAGACGGTCACAGTGTAATCCCCGCTTCTCCGCCCCCTTCATGAGAGCTTTTGTTCACTGGACTGTCTGCTTCCTGGCGCTCCTCAACGGAGTCTTCTCGCATGCCGTGGAGATCATCGGCGAGCCGCATGTGCGGACTGATGCGAGCAGCGCGACGATCACCTGGAAAACAGATGTCGAATGCGGAACGCGCCTGCAATACGGACTCAATGCCGCGCAATTGAGCCAAAAGGCGGAGGGTGAGGTCGGCAGCACGCATGCGGTGACTCTGCAAGGCCTGGTGCCAGGCACGACTTATCATTTCAGCGTCGGCAGCGCACGCGTCAGGCTTGCGACCGGCAGTTTCACCACGGGAGGCGCCGCTCCAGCGGCCACTCCCGGGCCTTCGATCATGCGCCGTGTGCTGGAGGCGATTACACAGGAAAAAAAGGCCGCTCCCGCCACTCTCACGCCTCCGCCCACGCGGCTGACCTGGGGCCATCTCGACTCATTGCAGGATCACTTTGACCGCCATGGCCGTGACTTCCGTGCCAAATCTCCGGACGACTATGCCGCCCAGGCCTGGCTCTTTCTGCAACGGGCGCGCACTGAGAATCTGCCGATGAAACGAGACGACACCGACGGAACCCTGCGGGTCTTTGATCCTCAAACAAGTGCCTTCGCCGCTTACAATGCCGGCGGGAAGACGAAAACCTATTTCAAGCCGGAAAGTCCCACTTATTGGCAACGCCAGCCCGGCCGTGCTGTCAAAGCTGCTGATCTTCGCTTCTCATTCCGCTGACAATGTCCCGCAAAGCTTCTGCCAAACCCAAACTGATGAAAACTTCTGCCAACGTCTGCCCCGTGTGCGGTTTCAACCAGCTCGCAGAGCCTCCGCGCAACAAGACAGGAGGCGCGTCGATGGAAATCTGTGCCTGCTGCGGCTTTCAATTCGGCGTCACCGATGACGACCGGGGCATCAGCCACGATGAATACCGTCAGAGGTGGATTGCGGACGGCATGAAATGGACGAGCACAGGGAGGAAAGCCCCCAAAGGCTGGAACCCGCAGACCCAGCTCGCCTCATTTGCACTTCGCACCACGCTCAGTCGCGTGAAAGGCCGCCCGCCGCGCATGTCTTTCACGCCGCAGATGGCATGATTACTTCGCGCCCTTGAGCAGACTCTTCGCGTGCTCACGAGCACTCGCCGCGCTGCCGCCCAACATGCGGGCAAGTTCTTCCACGCGCTCGTCACCCGCCACCTCGGCGATTTGGGATTTTGTCTGGCCGCCCTTGATTTCCTTCGTCACCACGAAGTGGCTCTTCGCCAACGAGGCCACCTGCGGGAAGTGGGTGATGGCAATCACCTGATGCGTGGCACCCAACGCGGCCATTTTACGTCCCACGGCTTCGGCGATATTGCCGCCGACGTTCGCATCGATCTCATCGAACACGAGCAGCGGCACCGCGTCCTGCTTGGCGAGGGCACTTTTCACGGCCAGCAGCACGCGGGACATTTCTCCGCTCGAGGCGGTCATGCGTAGCGGCTTGGATGGTTCGCCCGGATTCGGGGCAAAATGGAAATCGACCTCTTCGAGACCGCTTTTGGCCGGTTCGCTGAGTTCGGTGAGCTGGGCGGCAAAAACACTCTGTTTGAAGCCGAGATCGGTCAGATGGCTGGCGACCTCTTTGGCGAGCTTCGGGGCGGCATCTGCCCGCTTTTTCGAAATTTGTTTCCCGAGCTTCAAAACATCCGCTTCACGGTCTTTGACGACTTTTTGAAGCTTCGCGATCTCTTCGCCGCGATTTTCGATGCGACTCAGCTTGCGCTCGGTCTCGGCTAGGAACTCCAAAATCTCGCCAATCGTGCGGCCATACTTCCGCTTCAGTTTTTGGATCGTGTCGATGCGGCTTTCGAGCCTTACGAGCTCCGCCGGATCAATCTCCAACTCTTCCGCATAGTCTGCCACGCTGCTCTCCAACTCCGTCAGCTCGATCTGCGCCGATTTGAAGCCTTCAAACATCTTCGCCGTGCCCGGATCGATCTTCTCCAGGTCATGAATGCTTCGGCTGATCTCACGCAAACCATCGATCACACTGCCCTCGCCGTCACTCAGGCGGCTCGTGATGGCACCACACAGCTCCGCGAGCCGGGCGCCATTCGCCGCGATGCGATGCTTAGACTCGATCTCCTCCTCCTCGCCCGCCTTGAGGTTCGCGGAGGCGATCTCATTCGCCTGAAACTTCAGCATGTCGATTTGCTGGCTGCTGGCGCGTTCGGAGTTCTCCAGCTCATCAAGCTCCGTCACCGCCGCCCGCCATTCCTTCCAGATCGCCTCATACTTCGTGAGCTGCTCTTCGATGCCCGCAAACTTGCCCAGCATGTCGAGCTGCCGCTCACGAGAGTTCAGCGATTGATGATCGTGCGGCCCGTGCAGATCGACCAAAAACTCGCCGAGGCTTTTGAGCACCTGGATCGTCACCGGCGAACAGTTTACGAACTGTTTGTTCGCCCCGCTGGCGCTGATCGTGCGCTTCACGATCAACTCGCCATCCTGGCAGGGCTCCAGCCCGGCCTCTTCGAGCACCGCGTCCACAGCCTTCGCATTCTTCAGATGAAAACTCGCCTCCACCGTGCAGGCATCCTGCCCCGTTCGGATCAGGCTGCGGTCCGCCCGCTCGCCCAGGATGAGCTTCAAAGCGCCCACGATGATCGACTTCCCCGCGCCGGTCTCCCCGGTGACACCCACCAACCCCGCCGCGAGTTCCCAGGTCACGTCTTCGACGAGAGCGAGGTTGCGGATTTTGAGGATGGAAAGCATGCGGCGGTGGTTTGGAGGTGCGCGAAGATGGGAAGTCCGCAACGCATTTCAAGACGGCGCATCAGTTTCCTGCGAACAGCGGACGGAAACCCGCCTGCTCGAAGTGATGATCCCCCGTCAGCGCGTCGGTGATCTCTTGATCCTGCATCACCACGAACGAGATGCAGTCCGTGAGCGACCAGTGCTTGTCCGAGCGGGCGATGTAGAGCTTCATGCCACGTTGATAGAGCGAATCGCTCTCTTTGGCGATGATGATGTTCGTATCCTGCTCGACGGAAACAAGAAACTGAGCAGCCTGCTCACGATAGGCTGACCCTGATGCTGCATTGGCCGTCTCGGCCAGCACCCAACGCGTCGTAACAAGGAAGTCATCGAAGTCTTCCAGATAGCGCACCACTTCACCATGATGCTTGTCCCGCTCCGACAGTAGCGCTTGAAAGAACCAAGTGTCAGCAAACACTGACTTCATGGCCTGCGCTTCTGTGCTCCATAAAGATAGTGGTCGTGGTTGTCAGCCATGTCACCCGGGCCGTCCTTGATGCAGCCGATGAAGTCCTTGTATCGACTCAATATGCCTTGCCGCTGTTTTCTAGCAGGCAGGATCAAGACTTCCGTCTGGTCTTCCAGATGAACGCCCTCTGGCAGCTTGATCGTGTCGTTGATAACGGTCGCGGTGATGCTCATGCGTTTAGAGTACCACCCTGCCGCAGCAGTCGCAAGCCTCCAAATGCCTCAACCACCACGCGGTGATCTTCCGCTCCAGGCCTTGAAAGCACGCGAAAAATGCGCGGCGGACTTGTAGCCGAGTTCGGCGGCCACGTTTTTCACGAGGGCATCGGGCTGGCGGAGCTTGATGGCGGCTTGGGAGAGCTTCAGGCGTGTCAGGCAGGCCAGGGGAGTCTCGGTGTCGTAGCGTTGAAACAGGCGGGTGAAGTAGGCGGCGGAGACGTGGCAGGCTTTTGCGGCCTGTTCGATGCTGTTAAGCACGGGATAGTTGCGCAGCAGGTGACCGCGGCAGCGCAGATAGGTCCCATACGCAGGGTCCATCTTCGTCGTCGCTGGCTGGCGACTGTCCGCGCAGAGCACCAGGGCATGCTCCAGGGCCGCGCAGGCCGCCCGAAGGCCGAAGCGACCGCCGCGCAACGCATGATCGATCACCTCTTCGAGCAGGCTCACGACCCGCGAGGCATCTGCCACGCGCAGCACGCTGCCAGCGACGAGGTCAAGATCGCTCATCAACGCGGCAGCCCGTGGTCCGGTGAAGTTGAAGAAATACTTCACCATCGGCTCCTCCGCCGAACTGCGGATCACATGGGGCGTGCTGGAGTCGTAAAAGAAAGCGTGACCCGCTTCCACCTCGTGCTTGCGGTTCGCCAGCGTGGCGCTGCCTTTGCCGCGGGAGACGAATTCGAAGGCCAGGAAGGGGAACTCTTGGCGGTCCACGATGAAATCCGGCGCACACCATTCACAACCGCCGCCCACGAGGCAGAGCGCTGCCGCATCGCGTTGCCGCTGCTGCCATTCGGGCAGGAAGAAGCGACGGGTGCGCATCACTTGGGTGGAAAAGTAGTCGGCCTGATCGGTGGCGGGCATGCGTGGAGCATGTCAGCCTCATCAAGAATCGTCAACACCCCACCAAGGATGGTCAGCCGGGGTGATTTTATCTTTGAGCTTTCATCTTTTAGCCTTTTCCTCATGTCCCAACCTCTCTGCGGCATCATTCCGCCCCTTGTCTCCCCTTTGCGTGATCGCGACACCCTCGATGTCGCCGGTTTGGAGCGTCTTATCGAACATCTCATCCGCGGTGGCGTCAGCGGCCTCTTTGTGCTCGGCACGACCGGCGAAGGTCCGAGCCTCAGTTACCGCCTGCGTCGCGAACTGATCGAACGGGCGTGCAAACAGGCTGCGGGGCGTGTTCCCGTGCTCGTGGGTATCACGGACACTTCCTTCACCGAAAGCGTGAACCTCGCGAAATACTCCGCCGACGCTGGAGCCACCCATGTGGTGCTCGCGCCGCCGTATTACTTCCCGGCCGCACCGCCGGAGATGCTGGAGTATGTGCAGGACCTCGTCGCCGAGATGCCTCTGCCGTTGTTTCTCTACAACATGCCCGGCTTGACGAAGGTGAGCTTTGAACTCGACCTCGTGCGTCGTGCTCTCGACATGCCCGGCGTCTGTGGCGTCAAAGACAGCTCGTGTGACATGATCTACTTCCACCGCCTCATCGAGATCGCCAAGCAACGCGCCGACTGGAGCGTGCTCGTCGGTCCCGAGGAACTCACCGCCGAAGCGGTGCTGCTCGGCGGCCACGGCGGCATCAATGGGGGAGCCAATTTGCATCCCAAGCTCTATGTCGAGATGTACCAAGCCGCCGCCGCGCAGGACCTCCAGCGCACGCGCGAGCTTCACGCGCAGGTCATGAAGCTCGCCGGAGCCATCTACACCGTCGGTAAGCACAAGAGCGCCATCATCAAAGGCATCAAATGCGGCCTCAGCCTCCTCGGCATCTGCGAAGACCACATGGCCGAGCCTTTCCATCGTTTCCGCGATGCAGAACGGGAAATCATTCGTGAAAGACTCGCTGCTCTCGGCCTCTTGTAGTCAAATTCACATGAAAAAGCTCCTCTGCGCACTCCTGGCTTCCGCGTTGTCACTTCAGGCCGCTGATCCAGCAATCCTTACGACTGAATACATCTACGATACCGGCCCTTATCCTTCGATCCATGCCACCACGATCGTCGAAACGCCCACGGGGCTCGTGACGGCGTGGTTTGGGGGCACGGCGGAGAAGAATCCGGATGTGTGCATCTGGGTGTCGCGCCAGCTTCCCGATGGCAAATGGACGGAAGGTGTCGAAACGGCGAATGGCGTGCAGGCGGACGGCCCGCGGCATCCGACGTGGAATCCGGTGCTGTTTCAGCCGAAAGTGGCCGATTCTCTCCGAGAATCGAGCCAAGGCTCCAGTTCCGGAAAAACTGGGCCACTCATGCTCTTCTACAAAGTTGGCCCATCGCCGAGTACGTGGTGGGGCGAGCTCAAAACGAGCACCGATGGCGGCAAAACGTGGTCTGTGGCTCAAAAGCTGCCGAAAGGCATCTTCGGCCCGATCAAGAACAAGCCCGTCCAACTCACGAATGGCGACATTTTGTGCCCCACGAGCAATGAGACCGATACAAAGCCGAGCGCGTGGGCCATTTACTTTGAGCGCACGTCTGATCTGGGCAAAACGTGGACACGCACCGAGCTGCTGCACGATGGTTTGAAGATCAGCGCCATTCAGCCAAGCATCCTCTTCCTCGGTGGCGATAAGCTGCAAGCTGTGGGCCGCACGAGGCAGAGCAGAGTCTTCCAAATCACCTCCGAAGATGCCGGGAAGACCTGGGGCGAGATTTCGCTCACCGACCTGCCGAATCCGAACTCCGGCACCGACGCCGTCACGCTCGCTGATGGCCGTCATCTGCTCATCTACAACCACACTGCCAAAGGTCGCAGCCCATTGAACCTCGCGGTGAGCAAAGACGGCAAGACCTGGGAAGCCGCGTTGGTCTTTGAAGACGAGGCGAAGAAGGAGTTCAGCTATCCGACGATCATCCAGACAAAAGACGGCCTCGTTCACATCACCTACACCTGGCAGCGCCAGAAGGTGAAGCACGTCGTCCTTGATCCCGCTAGGCTCACCATGAAGCCCATCGTCAACGGTCAGTGGCCGCAGTGAAGCAGCTTCGAGGAGCTCTCAAATGCACTCTAAATCCATCGCCTGCGCCATTTTCGCGCTCTTTCTCACACTGCCAGCGGCTGAACCCACCATGAACCACGAGACCGCTCTCGCGAACTACGTTGAAAAGCTCAACACGCATTCGTGGACGCAGATCGCTCCATGTGTCACGCAAGATGCGGTATTCATCTTCACGGAGGGCACGTTCATCGGACACGCGGCTGCCAAGGCGGCTTTTGAAAAGACCTTCAAGCTGATCGAAAACGAGGTTTTCAGCCTTCACGACATCCAATGGACCGCCATCACCAGTGAGATGGCTGCTTGTCACTACGAGTTTCGCTGGAAGGGGCTCATCAGCGGCCAGGAGGCCATGGGCGGTGGCCGCGGCACCACCATTCTGCACAAGGTGGATCGGAGCTGGCTCGTCGCGCACGAACATCTCGGACCTTATCCGCGAAAGTGAGCGCAGGTTGCTGGAGTTATTGTGACACCGACTTCGCACATCTGTCACGCATCTCCATGAACACACCTGAAACCACCTCTTCCTCCTCCCGCCGTCATTTCGTCCGAAAAACCGTCGCTGCGGGCCTGGGCTTCAATTTCATCCCCGCCTACCTGACCAGCGCACGCGGGGCGGACAATCCGAAGTTGCCGCCGAGCCGTCGCATCAATCTCGGCTGCATCGGCGTTGGCGGACGTGCGGGCAGTGTCATTCCGGGGCTCACCGCGGCTGGCAACGCGATTCCGGTGGCCTTTGCGGACGTGGACTTCGCGATGGCAAAGGGCATCGAGAAGAATCTGAAGGCCTTCCCGGAGGTGAAGCGCTTCCAGGATTTCCGCGAGATGCTCGACAAGATGGGCAAGGACATCGACGCGGTGAGCGTGGTCACGCCGGATCACACGCACTTCGTCGCCGCGATCAGCGCGATGGCGCTCGGCAAGCATGTGTATGTCGAAAAGCCGCTCACGCACACCTTTGAAGAGTCGGAGATCCTCATCCGCGCCGAGAAAAAGTTCAAAGTGGTCACGCAGATGGGCAATCAGGGCCACACCTCGGCCGGCGCGGAGCAGTTCAAGCGGATGCTCGCCGCAGGCATCGTCGATGATATTGTGAAGATCGACGCGTGGAAGTCGCCCTCGCTTTGGTTCATGAATGCGGCGGAACGTGCGCTCGTGAAAGGCTATCCAGCCGGTGAGGCGAAGCCCGAGTCGCTGAATTGGGACCTGTGGTGCGGTCCGCAGGAGGTGAAGCCCTACAGCAAGATGTATCACCCCTTCAACTGGCGCGGCTTTCACCTCTACGGCGGCGGCATGTTTGGCGACTGGGGCGCGCACATCATCGACTTTGCCCATGATCACCTGAAGCTCGGCCTGCCCACGCGCATCACGCCGCTGGCCCTCGTGGATCACAACCAGATCAGCTTTCCGCTCAGCTCGGACATCCGCTTCGAGTTCCCGGCGCGTGGCGAAAAAATGCCCGCCGTGGAGCTGCACTGGAAAGCCGGTGGCGACACGAAGGTCGAGATCGCGGAGAAGTTCGGCGATCCCGGTGCCGACGGCAAAATCGTCATCCCCAATCCCGGCAACACCGGCTCACTGCTGCATCGCAAGCAGGGCGACTACCTCGTGCAGCGCGGTTCGCATGATCGTCACTCGCTTGTCTATCCGCGGGCGAAGATGGTCGAGTTCAAAGACGCGATGGCGCTGCATCCGCCGAAGCACAGCCATCAAGAAAGCTTCATCCAGTCCTGCCTGGGCAATGGGAAGACCGAATCGCCCTTCAGCGTCTCCGGCCTGCTCACGCAGGTGCTGAATCTCGGCACCATCGCCGAGTATCTGAACGTCGATCTTCAGTTCGATCCGGCCACGAAGCGCTTCATCGGCAACGAAGAGGCCAATGCCCGACTCGCCGGCCCCGCGCCGCGTGCCGAGTGGGCGGATTGCTACAAGCTCGCCTAGGCGGCCGTTGTCCCAAAACTGCCAAAGACTTATGAAACCGCTGTTTTTGCTCTTTTCCCTATTCGCGGCCACTTTGACCGCGCAAACGCCCAACGCGGTTCAAAAACCGTTCCAACCGCCCGCAGGCATCAAGATGGAGAAGGACATCGCCTACATCGAAGGCGGTGATGAGGCGCAAAAGCTCGACATCTATGTGCCGGAGACGCCGAGTGACAAACCGCTGCCGCTCATCGTGCACATCCACGGCGGAGGATGGCGTGCGGGGAGCAAATTTCCGTGCCCAATGACCGCCATGGTGCTCAAAGGCTATGCGGTGGCGAGTGTGGAGTATCGTTTCAGCCAGAAGGCCATCTTTCCCGCGCAGATTCAGGATTGCCAGGCCGCCATCCGCTGGCTGCGGGCGCATGCGAAGCAATACAACTTCGACACCAATCGCCTCGGCGCGGCCGGTGGTTCTGCGGGCGGGCATTTATCCGCGCTCGTCGGCACCTCCGGCGGCAAAAAGGCCTTTCCGGCCATCGGCAGTCATTTGGATCAATCGGATCGTGTGCAGGCCGTGATCGACATCTACGGCCCGGCCGATTTCAGCACCGTCGTGCAGCAGGCCGCCGATGACAAAAACGTGAAGAACATCTTCGCCTTCAACACGCCGAGCGATCCGTATTCGTCGCTCATCGGCACGAAGCTCGACGATAAACCGAAGGCCGATGCCGTGAGCCCCGTGCACTACGTCAGCAAAGACAGCCCGCCCTTCCTCATCCTGCACGGCACGCACGACACCCTCGTGCCCTATGCGCAAAGCGTGCAGCTCGAAGCCGCGCTAAAGGCGCAAAACGTGCCCGTCTGGCTTCAAACCCTCCCTGGCTCCGGCCACGGCGGCCCCGCCTTCGGCAAACCCGCCGTCATCCAGCTCATGCAGGCCTTCTTCGACAAGCACCTCAAAGGCGCGGAAGCGGAGATCAGACTCGTGCCAGAAGCCGATCTGGCAATTCAGCCGCCAAAGCCGGCGGTGAAATGACCGCCCCACGAAGGTGGCGCCGAACAAGCTGTGAGTTTGGAAGTCAACCCATCGTCACCGATCAGGCGAAGCAAAGTAGTCCTCTCGCTCCGCGAGAGGAAGCCAGCGTGTGGCAAGCTTCACGTCTCACGAAAACAGCACGCGCGTGAACTGGCGGACGCCTCCTGCTCATCTCGACGGAGCGAGATGGCTACTTTGCTGGCGCGGCGGTCGAGCACTGCACAGGCTTTGGACGTTCTCACCCCTCCCACCCGCGCCACAGCCACACGAGCGTATCGGCGAGCGTGTGCTCAAAAACGCGCTTGTCGCAGTGGCCGCTCTTTTGGCTGAAGACGTAGCGGTGGTGGTAGCCCTTTTGGTCGAGGGCGATATTGGTCCGCATGCCGGCCATGACCCAGTTGTGATAGGTTTCTTCGGGGTCGTTGGCACGAAGGTCGTTTTCAGAGACGTGGGTGAAGATGCGCAGCGGCTTCGGCTGGCTCGTCTCGATCAATTTCATACCGGAGTGATACTCCCACGCACCGAGCGGAAATTTGGCCTCCTCGGGGGCGTCGTCGTCCTGCTGGTCCACGAAGGTGCCGGAGTAGGCGATGATACGGCGGAACCAATCCGGGCGAAACCAGCCCATCGTCAGCGCCGCGGCCCCACCAGAACTGCAGCCCATCACCGCACGGCCCCACGGATTCTCCGTGAGCGCAAACTTCGGATACGCGGCGCGGATCTCGGCATTGCTGAGCACGGCGGGCAACACCTCATCATGAATGAAGCGAGCGAGACGATCCGAAATCGTGTCATACTCCAGGCCGCGCTGGCTGTTCTTGCCGTCGTTGCCGCCATTCTGCACCGCGATGCAGACAAAGGCCGGCAGCTTGCGCTTCGCGTCCTTGGAAATCGTGAGATTGTCGAGCGCGTTGCTGATGAGCTTCAACTGCCCCGGTCCATCGTGAATGATGAGCAAGGGAGCCTTCGTGCCATCCTGGTAGGCCGCCGGCACATAAACCGTGATCTTCCGCTCCGTGTTCACCTTCTTCTTGTCGGGCTCCAGCGTCTTGTCCTTGCCGTCGAAGACCTTGCTGTCCGCCAGCTTCATCATGAACTCGAACTTCCGGCCCTTCGGATTGCCCTTGTCCGTCAAATCCGAGTCAATCCAATACTCGGGACCGACGTCGAATGCGCCATCGCCGTCCTTGCCGGGATTCTCCAAGTAGGTTTCAGCGGCGTGAAGCCCGGTGATGAGCGCGAGAGCAAGGCAGGGGAGAAGTTTCATGGGTCCCGAAGAAACGCAGTGTCCCTCAGCATGTTTCCACGCCTGGAAAAGGACGTCTCCGCGACCACCGAGTCATTCTGTCCCTCAGCACCGCCTTCTGGGGCGCCCTTCTCAAAGGCGACCCGTGGCCAAAGCCTGGCTCAACGGTGAAGATCCGAGGTCCGTGATGGAAAAAGACGACAAGTGGCAGCGGAAGTGAGCGTCTATAGCTCGCATCACCCATGAAACCTCTCTGCACACTTATCGCGCTCGTTGCGCTACCTCTGCTGGCCCAGCAGCCTCTGCCCAAGAAGCCCGAGATCTTCGAAGTCGAGGCCCACAAAGCCGTGCTCTATGCCGCGCCGAAGACCGCCGAAGGCAAACCGTGGGTTTGGTATGCGCCGACCCTGAATGGTGGAGTATCGCTGGCAGGAAGGACGATGTATTTCGAGGCCTTCATGAAGGCGGGCATCAGTCTCGCAGGCTTTGATCTCGGCGAGGTGCGAGGCTCTCCGGCCTGCTCGGCGAAGTTCTCGCTTTTTTATGATGCCATGGTGAAGCGCGGTTTTTCCGCGAAGCCGATCCTGCTCGGCCAAAGTCGCGGCGGCATGATGACACTCGCGTGGGCGTTTCGGAATCCGGACAAGGTGAAGGCCTGGGTCGGCATCTACCCGGTGTGCAACCTCGCAAGCTGGCCATTGAAGAACTCGAAACCACAAACGCTCGCCGACTACGCCCTGCCGGAGGCGGATCTCGTGGTGCGACTGAAGGAGTTCAATCCCATCGACAACCTTCCTGGTCTCGCCGCCAACAAAGTGCCCATGTTCGCCGTGCATGGCGACAGCGATGTCGTCGTGCCCTACAACGACAACACGAAGCTCCTCAAAGAGCGCTACGAGGCCGCCGGCGGCTCCTTCAGCGTGAAGATCGTCCCCGGCGAAGGCCACAAAGTCGGCCCCTCGTTCTTCGAGTGCCAGGAGTTGGTCGATTTTATCCTGAAACACGCCAAATAGTTCACCACCATGAAAACACTGCTCGCCACCTTCTCGCTTCTTTTTGCCTTCCAAGTCCTCGCTGAGGTTCATCCGAGCCTCGAGGCCGTGAAAGCCGCCGATAAGGCTCGTGTGGCCGCGATGCAGTCGGGGGGGGCGCGAGAAGCTGGAGGCGGTGTTTTCGGATGAACTGCGCTATGCCCACTCGAATGGCGTCGTGGACACCAAGAAGTCGTTCATCGAGATCCTGAGCGCCGGGAAGACGAAGTATGTGAGCTATGACTACGAGGAGCAGAACGTCACCTTTCCGGCACCGGGCATCGCGCTCATGACGGGGCGGGCGCATGTGAAAGCGGAGTCCGAAGGCAAGGTGATGGACGCCGTGCTGAGCTTCTTGGCCGTGTGGCGTGAGGAAAAAGGACAGTGGCGCTTCCTCGCGTGGCAGTCGTGCAAGCTACCGACGGAGGTGAAGTAGCTTCGATTGGCAATCGAAGCGGTTTGAGGAATGATTCGATTCACAATCGAATCTACATGAAGCCGCTGCTCCTTTTCTTCTTTCTCACGACGCTTTGCCACACTGCAGAACCGCATTTGCCGCCGGGCACGAAGGCCTTGGCATCGGCGGCGGAGAAGGGGTGTGGGCCGCTGGCGCTGGTGAATTTGAATCATCATGTGCTGGGGCATGCGCGGGTGTTTGGTGGCAAACAGCCGGATTTGTTCGTGGCGGGGTATGGTGGGCCGCAGGCGGTGCATTTGTTCAAGTGGGTGGACACGGCAGCGAACGGTGCGCCGGTGTTTGCGGAGCCGGTGGTGGTGAAATGTGCTTTCAAGGACAAGGGCCGCGTCTTTGAGCGGACAGATGGCGTTGTCGTCGGGCTGTGGATCGACAAGGACGAGTTGGTGACGACGGCGTTTGATCGAGAGAAGCTCGAATTTCGGGAGTCAAAGCGCGAGAAACTGCCGAAGGCGCTGAAATCGCCGTCGAACCTCGGGGTGCTGAGGAATGGCGATGGCTATGATCTGGCGTTTGAGATGTCGAATGGCGGGAAAGGGGCCGAAGGCAGCCCCAACACAGAGGAGTGGCGACCGTTCAACTCGTCGGGCATCGCGGCGGGCGAGTTGAGGTATCGTTATCTCATGGGCTGGTCGGCGAAAGGTGACGTGAAGAAGATCACGAAGACGAGGAACGAGGTGTTCTTCTCGATGCATGGCATCACGGGCATTGATTTGGGGGCCGGGCACGAGCGGGACCTGATCACGGGCTCGCGGCAGGGGAATCTCATTTACGGTTCTTCGGGCAAAAAGCTGGGAATGAAAAGGGCGAAGCAGCAGTGTAAGACAGCCGGGTGAAAGACACCGACCTCTATCAACAGGTGCTGGGCTTGGACAAGCCATGGCAAGTTCGTGAA
>Ga0169931_10000932_pt1 | contig 48510 bp, 41 predicted proteins | sample Kivu_15m_20L_FD_129675 | JGI IMG/M metagenome (GOLD analysis project Ga0169931, IMG submission 129675) | Freshwater microbial communities from Lake Kivu, Western Province, Rwanda to study Microbial Dark Matter (Phase II) - Kivu_15m_20L... | ecosystem: Environmental > Aquatic > Freshwater > Lake...
AGAAAGCAAAATCGGCCGAAGGCCATAAAAATATACCGAAGAGCGTCAAAAAGCATTTTTGTAAGCGCATTTCGGTATTATTTTTTTCGCGAAGCGAAAGATTTTGTTTTCGGAATTCGGTTGTAAAGAGATCAGCGAGCAGAGCGAATTGAAAAATGAAATTTTTACCTGTCCTCCCCTTTCAGAATCAAGCGAAGAGAACTATTTTTTGTAATATAATTCCATGCCCAATTGATAAAAATAATAAGTTTATTTTTAACAGATAAAATGAGCATAAGATGCAAAAACATCCAAATAAGCCAGGCAAAATATCCCTGAAATTTAATAAATGGGAGGTCCACAACAGCTTTGTTCCGACCAATGGTGGCCATGGAACCTAAATCGTTGTACTCATAATCCAAAATATTCTTGTTGAGGGCTTTTCGCTTCAGATTACGCGCAAGAAGCTTTGCCTGATTAATTGCAACATTTGCAACCTGGGGATGCCCCTTCGGATACAAAGGTGTTTCCATGAATGCCAGGTCGCCCAAGGCATAAATATTTTCAGAGCCGAGAACTTTATTCATACGATCTACTTTTATACGATTATTGGCTATCCAATTTTGCTCGGGTAAGCCATCTATTTTGTTTCCGGTAACCCCTGCAGCCCAAATAACAGTTTGAGAGAGAATTTCAGAACCATCAGATAAAGTAACGGTGGTACCATCATAATTCTTGACAAAGGTATCGGTGAGTAAGCGAACTCCCATTTTATCAAGGTATTTGCCAGATGCTAAACCGGCTTCTTCACTCATATTGATTAAAACACGTTTACTCCCCTCGATTAAATAAATACTTAATTCAGAAAAATCAATTCCAGGATAATCTTTAGGCAATACATATTTTTTAATTTCTGCAAAAGCTCCTGCAAGCTCAACCCCTGTTGGTCCGGCACCAACAATTACAAGGTTCAGCAAACCCTTTCTTTGTTCAGAATTTGCACCAATTGCTTTTTCAAAAACATGAATAATGTGATTCCGAATTGAAATAGCATCGTAAGTAGTTTTGAGCGGGAAGGCAAATTTTTCAGTTACAGGATTGTTAAAAAAGTTTGTTTTGCAACCCGTTGCGAGAACTAGAATATCATAAGAATAAGTTCCTGTATCAGTATTAATAAGGTTCTCGGCGGGAATTATTTCTTTCACCTCTGTCAATCGAATTTTTACGTCAGAGGACTTTCCGAAAATATACCTTAATGGAAATGATATGCTTGAAGGCTCTATTTGTGAGGTTGCAACTTGGTAAAACAGAGGCTGAAACTGATGATGATTGAGACGATCGAGCAGCAGCACATCGAATAGACTTTTATCCAGATTTCTGGCCAGTTGAATTCCGGCAAAACCTCCTCCGATTATAACTACCTTTTTTTTCATTTTATGTGATTTGATTTCGACAAGCTAAATAAATTATTCAATATTCTTCAAGCCATAATATTTGACAATTTAACAAATAGAACTCACATAGGTTTCAAAAGATAGAATAAATAAGTTGCAAATTGAACCAAGCATCGCTCGAAGGTCTGAATAAACAAAGAAATAAGCGTTAATTTTTGTTAAAAAAAGAATCAAGCTTTGATTTACTTCCAGTCTTACAATAAATAATTATTTTTGCAGCCGATGAATGAAATCAGACAAAATACCATAATCAATTTTTTATGGGGTTTTATGGGGTTTTATTTGCTTAATATTAGCATTGATACCGGCGAATTGAATTTCTTCAGTTCATACAAAAACACCGTATACAATGACCAGGAAAGTATTATTGAATTTATCGCTGAGAAAGTTCTGGGTTTTGAAAATACATTCAGTGAGTTTGATGATCCAGATTATGAAGACCATCACAAAAGCAAAAGCTTTAAAATTGAGCTTGTCATTAATTCAGGGAACTTAAGAAGCTTGAATCTTCAATTACGAACTGCCTGCAATTATGCGCATAAAATGGATCCTGATATTTTGCAGGGATATCAAACCTTGAGCAAACCTCCACCAGAAGTTTGATTATTTATATGATGAGAGATTGTCCGGTTTTGTAAATAAACTGGATCTTTTAACTAATTAAATAATCCATAATGAATATTAAAAAATTTGTGTTTCTGATAACGATGTTATCAGGAAGCACCTCCATGGGCATTTGTCAAATTTCAAATGCTCAAAAAGACAGCCTTTTTATTCATCAGGTCGAAGATAAACTTGAACCTGATAAGGTTTTACATGCTGAACCGCTTTACATCGATTTGATTCGAGATTTGGGAGCTCGTAAAGGTGAAAAAGAATGGAACATCGGATTAGGTATCACTGACAACCTGAAGTTTGATACTCATGAAGCACTTATTGAATATGAATGGGCTCCTATTAACCGGCTCGGACTTGAAGTTGAACTCCCTTTTACTTTCTATGCTTCAACAGAAAATGGACTGAATAAATCAAAGGTTTCGTCAAATCGCTTAAATAGTTTAAAGCTAGCAGGCCAGTATACCTTTATCGTGAGTGAAAAATACGCAAGCTCTTTCGCCTTTGGCTATATAAATGAATTTGAGTTATCAGATTTCAAGAGTTTTGGTAATCCATTAGTGACCGGTAATGTGTTTAACCCTTTTTTCATTGGGGCAAAAAGATGGGGCAATAATTTCCACACACTTATTTACACGGGACCAAAAATTGAAAAAAACTTTGAATCAAATGGAAACAGCATTAATTTTCAATTTAATACCAATCTGCATTACATGATCAGTGGTACCAGAAACTTCATTGGGATGGAAATTAATAAAACCTTTTATGGTGATTTTAATTCATTGTGCTCAGGCCGCAAATGCGACTTGATATTGCCAGGCATGTCATGATTGGAATTCTTGCAGGTATTCCTTTAAACAGGGAAAACCAAAGGTTTAGTTCATTTATCCGGTTAATATGGGAGCCCGGGAACAAAAAAAATCACGTGCGTAACAAGCATTGAAAAATTCAAATAAACACATTGCGTTAGCGATTGTAGCGGATAGCTGCTGTTATTTTCATAACAGCACTAGGAGCAAAAAGCGCGGCCCCAACCTGATAAAATCAGGTTGGGGAAACGCCCTAAAATAAATAAGGGTAAGGATCGGGGCAAAGATTCTTAAAATAATTTTTATCCTCCGGTGCGCAAACGCCGGGAAAATCGCCGGAATAATCGAGCATATTTAAAATCACCTGAAAATGCAGATGCGGCGGCCAATTACCATTTTCATTCCAAGTTCCTAAGCGAGCAATTAAATCGCCGGCACTTATTTTATCACCAACAACAATTCCATATAACGATGCGTGTGAAATGTGACCATACAGAGAAAATAATTGTTCATCACCTAATTGATGTTGCAATATTAAGGTGCCTCCATAATCGGCGTAATTATCGTTAATTCCAAAACTATGAATTGTACCTGAGAATGGTGCGTAAATTTTTGTCCCCGCAGGCATCCAAACATCGATTCCCAGGTGAATGCAGCGGACTGAATTTGCATCGTTAAAATGTTTGCTGCGGCGATAAATTACACGATTTTCTAAATACCCGCCTATTCCAGCCTTGCCTTTTTTTGATGCAATTGAATTCTGAATAAATTTTTCAAATTCAGCTTGATCATCAAGATTAACTGATTTTAGATCCACATTGCTGCTTGATAAATCGATTTCAACCAATTCCTGAGCGCTGATTGAATGACCGAAAACGGGAAATGCAGCAGAGGTTATTTTCATAATTTAGTTTAAATGAATTACAGCTTTATGGAGAATGCAAAAGATGTTCGTATTCCCAAACTGACTTATAACATTCGTTTTCCTGTGTAAAATTAATAAATTCAGAGTAAAACCGATCGTTGCCAAGTGTTGCAGAATCGCCAATCAGGAGTAATTTTTGTTTTGCACGAGTCATGGCCACATTCATGCGCCGATAATCTTTTAAGAAACCTATTTCGGAACGTTGATTGTTCCTTACCAAGGATACAATAATTGCGTCGCGCTCTTGCCCCTGAAAGGAATCGATTGTCTGAATTTCAGGATAATCATCCATAAATTCATTTTTGTTTATTTTAAATAATTCCTGTAATAATTTCACCTGCTGCTGATAAGGCGAAATTATTCCTGTTATTAAACTATGAAGTCCCCAATCTGCAAGCAAATAGGGAAACAAATTAATTATGAAATTCGCTTCAGAAGGATTGGTATAGCTTTTTGTTTCGAAATTCAGCTCTTCTTCCCAGGCTTTTCCGGATGTATCAATGAAAAGTAAAGCATCGGATAAATTTGCAGGATTTACAAGCGTTTCGTTTGCCAATAATTGGTTCTGATAAAAAAAACGATTTGAAAATTCCATAATTACGGGCTTCATACGATATTGTACCCTTAATAAAGCCGTTGGAAGCTTATCGAGAAGTTTCTCCATTAACGTAATCATGAGCCCACCTTTAATTGCGGCATCCGATTTTACCACGGGAGGCAGTTGAAATGGATCGCCTGCAAAAACCACTTTATTTGCTTTTGAAATCGGCACCCAGGTTGCAGGCTCGGGTGCTTGCGCTGCTTCGTCAATTATTACGGTATCAAATTCGATATTTCGAATCAAAGAATTAGTTGATCCAATTAAGGTGCAACAAATGACATCGGCTTTTAGAACAGCCAGATCGAACAAATAATTCTCTAGTTGTATGGCTTCTTTAACTCGATTTTTGGCTTCCTGTAAAATTAATTTGCGTTGCTCCCTTTCGGCTTTTCCAAAACTCCGTTTGTATTTCGAAGCCATACGCCTTAATTCTGCTGCTTCTTTTCGGAATTTTTTAATATCTGAATAATGTTCATGTTTCATTACAATGCCTTCGGGCGTAATGGACTCTATTTTTTCATCCACCCGCGCAGGATTGCCGATACGCAAAACCCGTAATCCCTCTTCAGATGTTTTTAAAGCCAGGAGATCCACCGCAGTATTTGAAGCAGCGGTGAGCATCACTTTTTCTCCGAGCGCAACCAGCTCTTTGGTTAAAGCAATAACGGTAGTTGTTTTTCCCGTTCCGGGAGGACCATGTATGAGAGTAACATCGATGCTATTGAGAGCAAGATTAACAGCATTGGACTGGCTTTGATTTAAGTTTGGAATGGATTTTTGAAAATCAGCCGAAACCCGGGTTGATTTTTGAAGCAACAAAACATCGCGTAGCTCGGCCAAGCGACAATTTCGGGCATTTGCGACTAAGTTTATTGCCCGTTCTTGCTCCCGATAGGCATTTTCATCGGGCATTACCACGACTCCTAATTTTGAGTACGATAGAATATCCGGTTCATCATCACAGAAAAACACGAGCTTCATTTGATCGCCTGATACAAATTGAACCGCTGCCTTCACAGGCTCCGGAGCTTCTGCTTCTGTTGAAAACAATAATACAGGCTTACCTGCGCCAAAAAGATGATTCAACTCTTTTTGTTTTGTTCGTTCAATAATTGCAAAAGGATAATCACCAAAGCCATAACCGGTTTCAATAATACGCAATGGATGCCAGCAAATGCCGGTGTCCACGCGCTTCTCAACCGACCATTCGCGCATGAGTATGTCGAATTGGCTGGCTTCTTCCTTTCGTTCGTAATTGTTTAACTGCAGGAGCTGTTCAAAATATTCAGCAGCATTCATTCAACAAATCTAGGAAGTATCTGCAAACAGAGGGTGGATTTACTTATTTCGTCTTCACCGTTACGTGATTATTAACAGTGGCAGCACTACCCGTTCCGTTAACGGCTTTAATTTGTGCGCGTAACTGGGCACGACGCAATTCCAAATCCAGGTCACGGTCTTCTGCTTCACGTTTGGCCTGCTGTAATGTTTGCAGTTTATATTGTGCAGTAACGGAATAATAAAATTGCACGGTTGGCTCAAGGGCATCAGCATTTAAAACGACATCAAAACGTGAGTAAGGCAATTTTTCATAATATACAGTTGTATTTTTATCTGCATAATTATATTCGATGGGTTTATCCTTTGATGCCCTTTTTGAATAGGTTTTTGGTATTCCTGTATTGGCAGCCAAATATTTAACATAGCGATCGGCCGGATAAACGGAACCCTGATTGCTATTGTAATTTAATATTTGTAAATCAAATCCGATTCGGGTAAAAGATTCTGTTTTTTGTTGTAGAATTTCTTCCGCTTTTATTCGCAATTCATTGTAAATGCGATCCATCGCCTCTACATTATATTCAACCTTTACAAGATCATACATTTCGGCTTTGGCTGCTGCTGCAATTAAATCATTTAACCTGTCATGCTGGTTGAATCGAACATGAATATTTTTTTTCATTTCGAATCCAGTTGGTACTTCATTCATTGTTTTTGAATACCTCTTTTCGGTCATTTCAAATTCATAGATTGGCAGCATGGAAATGAAGTCGACATGCGTGTTTTCAATAGGTATTCCTGCTTTAATTAATTCATCAAATACATTGTTTAGTCTGACATCCATCAATGAATCGGTTTGAATTACGGTTTCTCCTGCCTGTGTACAACTAAGAATTGCTACATAAGAACTTGCCTGAACGTTCATCATTACTTCGGCTTTCAATGTTGTAGAAGATGTTGATCCAAGCGAAGGTTCGGTGCGCACATCAGTAAGCGATCCATAATTATTTCCGATAGAATTCCCCACGGAAGAAGGATTCTGATGAATGGCGTTGCCCGCTGATTGAGCCAATGATGAATGAACGATGATTAAAAATGAATAGAAGAAGAGTAGGGTTTTCATAAAAAGATATTTAATTGTTTAAATCAGTTTCCTCTTATGAACCGGAAAAATTAAAGTTCAATTTTATGAAATTAAAAATCCGCTTTTTTATATTACTTGAAAACACTCGCTTTCAAGTATCTCATCGATACAATTCACAATAACATAGAATATAAACCTAATTTGATTCTGTCTTCTAATAAACAGTAACAAGGTTAGAAAAAAGGTCTTTGTGATTATTCATGGAATCGGAATTTTTTACGCTGCCTTTTTTGTTTTTTGAAATAAGCATTTCCTTATTTGAAACCACTGAAGAAGTTTGGTCTAAATTAATTGAAACTGATTTTATAGGTGCTGAATTTCCAGCAGCTTCAGGAACGTCTTCTATTTGTTCCGTCTTTTCTATTTCAATTGTCTTCAGCCTGGATTCCGTTTTTTTAAGTGAATTGTCTTGTCCTGTTTCTTCTGGTATGTCTGATTCTTGAGCAATTGGCAATATTGAATTTTCTTTTATTTCCTGAAGTGCAGAAACTTCTTCTACTATCTGACCTGAAGGACTCGGTGCATTCAAAGTTGATTCATTTTCTTCATCCGGTATGTGGCTCAAAGTCGTTTCATTTTCGAGTTGCTTGCCCGAATTAACTACCTGATCACTTAATTTGGAATTGTTGTGTTCTGGATTAAATTCAGGCTTGAATAGAAAGAAAACCAAAGTAATTATAGCCGCAGCCGACAGTCCGGAAATAATCCACGTTTGAAGAGAAATAATTTTTCCACTTGGTTTTGAAGGATTATTAAATGAATCCATTAATTTATCCCTGAGAGCCGAAGATGGTTGAAATTTCTCTTCCTCCAATTCGCTCATGGCTTTTAACATTTGTTGAACATTGTTGTACTCCTGTTCTGATATCCCATTGGCCTCAAGTGAATTCAATTCATCCGGACTAAGCTCTGAGAATGATTTGCTTAGGATTAATTTTTCGAAATCTTCTGAAAAATATTCTGACATTTTCATGATACTAAATTTTGAAATTGAGGCAGTCGATCGGCAATTTTACGGAGTGTATAAAACAATCTCGATTTTACCGTTCCTTCACTGCAATTGTGAATTTCAGCTATTTCTTTGAGTGAAAGTTCATCGAAATAGCGAAGGGTAAATGTGCTTTTATGAGGCTCTTTAATATTTTCCAAAACTTCTTTCAGCCTTATGAGAAATGCTTTCCTATCGACTTTCTCGGTGATCATGGCATTCGAATCAGATGGTTCAGGAGCATTTTCCAAAGAAATTGGTCGCCCCCTTTTAGCGGCTTTTCGGTATTCCATTTTGCAATTATTATAAGCTATGGTGTAAACCCAGGGTCGGAACACCCTTGAAAGATCAAACAATTCAGGTTGCCGGGCTATTTTCATAAACACTTCCTGAACCTGATCTTCGGCCATTTCGCGGTCATTCCATAGCATGCGCATAAAGTAGGTCATCAATTTTCCACTGTAGCGATCGTACAATTCGGCAAAGGCAAGCTGATTGCGCTGAACGATAAGCTCCATGAGCTTTTCGTCGCTAAATGATTTAAAACTACCTGCCATGAACTCCCGCTTTTTTCAGGTTAGTTGAGAGCGTAGTTCTGAGCTGGGTCATTTTTTTTGACTCATTTTCAGTAAGCAATTCAGAATCAATCAAAATATTCAATCCGGGGAGCAAATTTGCCATTACAGCGGCGAAAGAATCATTCACCCAGGTATCGGACATCAGGTAATCAAAAATAGCTTTGCGAAAATAAAATTGCTTAAGCATATCTAAGTTCTCCACGTTAGAAGAGGAGAGGATCAAGGCAGGGCCAATTGCATATAAGCTGCTACTCCATCTTTTAAGGATTTCCGGATGAATTGACCAACTTAACAGGATGGGCAACTCCGATTTTTTCAATACTTGAATAAATTCATCAATCGACACATTGGCGGAGACAGTTGCCTGAATTCCGGCGGATTTTAGTTTTGAGTTAATATATTGAGGCTCATTTAAAAACTGAAGAGAAATGACCGTGTAATTCCAGGAGTTTTCGAGTATCCAGAAGGGATATGTGTCATTTTCGCCATTCGTAATTATAATTCCTCCATTTCTTGCCGCTTCGGATATCCATTCGGCTTGCTTTAGTAGGACTTTGGAAATGAGGCCTGTATTTAATGCTTGCTTCGAAGCCTGGTTTCTCTCGCTCATTTTTCCCATCCTCTCAGCTATCCAGGCAGATTCGAGTAAAAGTCTTGAATCTGAAGGATTCAAACTGACCGCTTTTTTAAGGTATATATCTGCATCCATTTGATTTCGATGGATCTTCAATTGAGCAAAAGCAGCTTCATAACTTTCATCTGACGCGTTGCCCAATTGTTGAGACATTTGGTTTAACAGATTTTGTTCTGGAGAGGTGATCACACCGTCATTTTCAATAAAGTTATTTCGTTGGGAAAGCAAAGCGGAAACCTTGGCCTCTGCAGATCTATCAATATTCAAGTCGCCTTGCATACTTTCAGATTCGGTAGAGCCGGGATACATTTGAGGTGTCTGACGGCTGCTCTTCTTAACACCATGAACCTGATAACGAAGAGATTGATCCTTTTTTGTGGATGGTTGATTGGCCTGAGAAAATAAACTGCCTGAAAAAAAAAGCGTAAAAATCAAAAGCCGTAATGAGAATGTAAGCATGACAATTCTGGAAATTTTGGCAGGTGTATGAGATTAACCGTTCAAAGTTCAAATTAACACTAAAAAAAATTCGCCTTTGCCTTTTTAAATTACAATAGCTCAATAAGCCTGTGTTCAAAGTATACCTTATTTTGCATGATTAAAAAAGAGAAGAACCTGAAGAATGTATGAACTATGTTTAACAGAGGAGCTAAAAAAAGTAGTAACTATTGTGCGACAAGCTGTCATGAAAACTGCAAAAGGTCTTATCTTTGAAAAGCAGTTTTAACATTTTATAAAACATATCATGGCATTAGAAATTAATGATGGCAACTTCGATGAAGTTGTATTAAAATCAGACAAACCTGTACTGGTTGATTTTTGGGCGGAATGGTGCGGTCCCTGCCGCGTTGTAGGCCCAATAGTTGAAGAACTCTCAAGCGATTACGTAGGTAAAGCGGTAGTCGGCAAGGTTGATGTTGACAGCAATCCAAATATTTCAATGAAATATGGCATTCGTAACATCCCAACTCTGTTGGTATTTAAAAACGGAGAAGTGGTTGACAAACAAGTTGGAGCAGTTCCTAAACACATACTTGCAGCAAAACTTGACGCTCAAATGTCTTGATTTTTAACAGAATTACCTTCTTAAAAGGCTGTCTTTGAAGACAGCCTTTTAAGTTTAAATCAAAAGATAAATAAGTTTCTCGTTTTTTCGTTATTTAGCTTTATGCCAATCAATCGTCAGGAAGTACAGCAATTTTCACATCTTGAGCTGCTTGCCCGTCAAGTAGTTGAAGGATTTATCACGGGTTTGCACAAAAGCCCTTTTCATGGATTTTCAGTGGAGTTTGCTGAATACAGATCTTACAACCCCGGTGAATCGACCCGTTACATTGATTGGCGTCTGTATGGCAAAACCGACAAGCTTTACATTAAACGCTTTGAAGAAGAGACCAATCTTCGGTGTCAGGTTGTGATTGACAGAAGTTCATCGATGTATTTCCCGGTGGATGCTGCATCACAAGGCAAAGAAAACAAATTGAGTTTTTCGGTCAAGGCAGCTGCTGCACTTGTAAATATGCTAAACAGGCAAAGAGATGCAACAGGAATAAGCGTTTTTGCAGAGGACCTTGAGGTTCACACTCCTGCGAGATCTTCTGGCGTGCACATGGCCATGCTTTACAATGAACTGGAAAGATTATTAGACACCCCCTGGGACAAAAAACAAAGGAAAACCAAGACCGCTGAAGTTCTCCATACGATTGCTGAAGCAGTTCATAAAAGGAGCCTGGTCATGATATTTAGTGACATGTTTGATGAATCATCAAACGATGAGCATCTTTTTTCAGCACTTCAGCACTTAAAACACAATAAACATGAGGTAGTTATATTTCATGTAACAGATCATTCGCGGGAGCTTGAGTTTGATTTTGAAAACAGGCCTTACCGTTTTATCGATCTTGAAAGCGGGGAGGAAATCAGACTTCAGCCGCAGGAAGTTAAAAATAGATATCTTGAACAGATTACTGAAATGTATCACGAGCTGAAGATAAAATGTGCCCAATATCACATTGATTTTGTAGAAGCCGATATTAATCTTCCTTACGATCAGGTTTTATTGCCCTATTTAATGAAAAGAGCCAAAATGCGAATTTAGCCTGGTTGAGACAGACGTATATCTGATATTCAGATGATTACGATTCGATAAATTTAATGAACCTAAGTATGCCTTATTGAAGAAGGAAAATGTTGAAAACGTAAAAACAATTAAAACCTAAGATCCGTTTTAAAAAGCTTGAACTGAGGTAGTGATAAATCTTAAACTAAAACATGATGTTCGTAAAAAAAGCCTGGCCGATGGCCCTCCTGCTGATTTGTTCGCTCATTGTTTCCAATGGATGTAAACATGAAGCCAAGGAAGGTATTGAATTTGAAATGTTTGAAGCAGGAAGGAAAGCAGCTGGATTTACCTGGTACAAATTCAGTCCGGCTAAACTAGCTTCCAGTGGGCTTTCAGGACATACGGAACCGGATCAAAGGACCAGATTCAATAACATTGCTGCAACCATGCTAGATGCCAACGGAAAAATCACTGAAGGAATTACCTTTCCGGAAGAATCATTTATTGTGAAGGAGCTTTACAAGTCAAACGGCAATTTGAGTTCCTACGCCATGATGCTCAAAAGGCCATCTGCTCCAGAAGCAGATGCCGATGGATGGGTTTGGGGTTATTTTGATGAAAAAGGATCTGTTAGAGCACCGGCTTCAGAAAAAGGATCCCAATGCAGAGGTTGCCACAATCAAAATGGATCGATTGACTTTAGCCTGATGAACGTAGCTCATCCTTAAACCTCAAGCAGCTTTTGAAGCATGACAGGGAGAAATCTTTCACCAAAAATCAAATTGACAAGACCAAGCGGAGCACTTGAACATGATTAAAGCAATGCCTTGATCTTCGCTTGCGGATAAATTATTCCTGATCGGATTCCTTTTTCTCAGGCCGCATTTGCGGGAAAAACAGCACATCCTGTATGGAGTTGCTATTGGTCATAATCATGGCCAGTCTGTCAATTCCAATACCCAATCCCGCCGTAGGCGGCATACCGTATTCAATGGCCCGCAGAAAATCTTCATCCAGAACCATGGCTTCTTCGTCGCCACGACGGCCTAATTCAAGTTGTTCTTCGAAGCGCTTACGCTGGTCAATTGGATCATTCAGTTCAGAAAACGCATTGCAAATTTCTTTTCCATTGCAAATTCCTTCAAATCGTTCAACCAATCCCGGTTTGGTTCTGTGCTTTTTCGCCAAAGGCGACATCTCTACAGGATAATCAGTAATAAATGTAGGTTGGATAAGTTGAGGCTCGCATTTTTCACCAAAGATTTCATCAATGAGCTTACCTCTACCCATGGTTTTATCTACCTGAACACCCATGCTTTTTGCGGCAGCGGCCATTTCATCTTCGGTTAATTCAGATACGTCAACACCAGTGAAATGATGAATTGCCTCGTACATGGTAAAACGCTTCCAGGGACGTTTGAAATTTATTAGATGCTGCCCTACTCTGACTTCGGTGGTCCCATGAATATCAATCGCCACTTTTTCGACCATTTCTTCTACCAGATTCATCATCCAGTTGTAGTCCTTATAAGCAACATAAAGTTCAACCTGGGTAAATTCAGGGTTATGAAAACGGCTCATTCCTTCGTTTCGGAAATCCTTTGCAAATTCATAGACTCCATCAAAACCGCCAACAATTAAACGCTTCAGGTACAACTCATTAGCAATCCGAAGATACAATGTCATATCAAGCGTATTGTGATGCGTCTTAAATGGTCTTGCGGCAGCTCCGCCATACAAAGGTTGCAGAATGGGCGTTTCAACTTCCAAATATCCTTTGTTATTCAGATAACTTCGAATTGAATTGGTAAGCATGGTGCGCTGAATAAATGCTTTTCGCACTTGAGGATTCACAATAAGATCTACATAACGTTGCCGGTAGCGCAAATCAGGATCAGAAAAGGCGTCATAAATTTCGCCGTCTTTTTCCTTCACAATGGGAAGCGGACGCAATGATTTAGTTAACAGCGTGAGTTGGTTAACGTGAACGGAAGTCTCTCCGGTCTGGGTTTTAAATACATGCCCTTTTACACCAATAATATCGCCAATATCAAGGTGTTTTTTGAATACGATATTGTAAAGGGTTTTGTCCTCGTCCGGACAGATATCGTCTCGACGTATATATATTTGAATACGCTCTCCCCCACTTTGAATCACTGCGAAAGAAGCGTTTCCCATGATTCGGCGTGTCATGATTCGACCAGCCAGTGAAACATTTTCGAATTTATGTTTATCCCCATCAAACTTTTCGAGAATCTCATCAATGTTTGCATTGACTTCAAATAAATCGGCCGGATACGGCTCGATACCCAAGTTCTGAATTTCGGTCAGACTTTGGCGGCGTTGGATTTCAAGATCGGATAAATGGTCGCTCATGATAAATATTTGGGCTGCAAAAGTAATGAAAGAGCTGAAAGTAAACGAAGAGCCCCGGTGGAATGTTCAGAGGATGTTAACAAGAAAGTAAGCTTAAAACTATTGACTGGACTCATTTTGAGTGAATAAATCAACTTATCTCTTGTAATTCAGTATTTTTTCTATCTTTGCCGCCCAATTTAAACCATTTACACTTTTACAAAATGCCTGTAAAAATCAGATTACAACGACATGGAAAGAAAGGATCTGCTTTCTTCCATATCGTGGTTGCCGATGGTCGTGCACCTCGAGACGGGAAGTTTATTGAGAAATTAGGCACGTACAATCCAAACACGAACCCAGCTTCAATAGAGCTGAATTATGACAAAGCCCTTCAGTGGCTTAAAAACGGCGCGCAGCCAAGCGACACAGCCCGAGCTATTTTGAGCTACCGTGGTGTGATGATGAAGCTTCACCTAGACAAAGGTGTTGTTAAAGGCGCTCATAGCCAGGAAGAAGCTGATGCAAAATTTGAGAAGTGGCTTGAAGACAAAAACAGCAGAATTGATGGCAAAGCCAGCAAACTTGCTGAAAGCCGCACAGCTCACTACAAGCGTCGTATGGAAGAAGAAACAGCTAAAAATGTAGCTCGTGCAGCAGCAATTGCAGCTAAAAATTCTCCGGTAGCGGCTGAAGTTGAAGCAGAAGTGGCTTCAGAAGAAGTTAATGAAGTTTCAGCTTCTGAAGAGGTTGCAACTGAAACAACAACTCCTGAAGCAAGCGCAGAAGCTACTTCAGAAGAACCTAAAGCTGAATAATTGTTTTCCCTATGAAGCACGAAGCGTGTTTTCAATTGGGAACAATTATCAAAAAGGCTGGACACGACGGCAAGTTGCACATGCAACTTGAAAGTGATTCACCCGGCGATTATTTAAATACGGAATCAGTTTTTCTTGAAATTCATGGAAAATTGGTTCCGTTTTTTGTTGAACAATTCCGGATTCTTAATTCTCAAACGGCACATCTCAAGCTTGAGGATGTTGATGATGCTGAAATTTCCGCATCATTGGTCGGTTCGCAGGTTTTTCTTCCGCTGGAAATGCTCCCGGTGCTTGATGGGAAGAAGTTTTATTATTACGAAGTTATTGGGTATGAAATACGCCGGAAATCAGATAATAAATCGGTCGGCAAAATCGCTTCTATTTACGAGCAAGGAAACAATGATTTGTTTATTCTCGATTCAGAGGAACAGGGAGAAGTTCTTATTCCAATTGCGGAAGATTGGATAATTGAAGTGAACCGGGAAAACCAATACATATTAATGGATCTGCCTGAAGGGCTAACCGATGTAAATACATCAACTGAACAAAAAGATGCCTGAGCACTTGTTCCACTTCAGGCAATTCTCAATCAATCAAGACCGCTGCGCCATGAAAATAGGAACAGATGCCGTTTTGTTGGGATCGTGGTGCAAAACCGGAAGCAGCATTCATGCAGCTGATTTGGGAGCCGGATCGGGTATTTTATCCTTGATGCTTGCACAAAGAGGTCTGCAGAAAGTCACAGCCATTGAATCGGATATGCATGCCGCCATGCAGGCATCTTCAAATTTCAGTTTATCACCCTGGCCTGAAAAATTCGAAACCATCTGTGCCGATGTGCACCACTTAAGAGAATCATTAAAGGCAAGTTTCGATTTGATCATTAGTAACCCTCCCTTTCATGAGGGACATATTGAATCAATTGATATTGAGCGAAATAAAGCACGACAAGCGACCGGAAATCCTGAAGAATTCAGAAAAAACTGGTTTGAAACCGCTTTTGAGCTCAGCAAAGACGCCGGCTTGCTGAATATCATTTTTCCGTATACCGACGAAGGCAAGTGGTTAGCATCCGCCGCCTCGGCGGGATGGTTTCATAGCCATTTATGCAGGGTTCGCGGAAATTCCAAAGCTGCCTACTCACGCACCATGGCCTGTTTCACAAAAAGTAAAGTCGATTCTATTGCTATAGAAGAATTATGCATAGAAACTGATAATCGGGGATTTTATACCGATTCATACAAAGCATTAACACAGGAATTCTATCTTGAACGAGTTTTTAGTCGTACCAAAGGCATTTCATAATCTGTTTACTGTTTTCTGAGATTTTGAATTAAATTCGCCGCTGACAATTTAAAACGTCCTTTGAAGGAATAATATATGAACTACGATCTTATTGTAATTGGAAGTGGCCCCGGAGGTTACGTGGCAGCCATTAGAGCTTCGCAGCTGGGAATGAAAGTAGCTGTTGTTGAACGCGAAGAATTGGGAGGTATTTGCCTCAACTGGGGTTGCATTCCAACCAAAGCATTACTTAAAAGTGCTCAGGTTTTTGAATATCTTCAGCATGCTGCTGATTATGGTATAAAGGTTCAGGGAGCCGAAGCTGATTTTAATGGAATGGTTCAAAGAAGCCGGGGTGTTGCCGATGGGATGAGCAAAGGGATTCAGTTTTTGTTTAAGAAAAATAAAATAGACACCCTATTGGGAGATGGTAAGGTGAACAAGGACAAAAAGGTTTCGGTAACCGATAAAGATGGCAAAACAACAACTTACGAAGCCAAACACATTATTTTGGCTACAGGTGCCCGCAGCCGTGAATTGCCCAACCTGAAACAGGATGGAAAACGAATCATCGGATACCGCGAAGCAATGACCCTGAAAGAACAGCCTAAATCACTGTTGGTTGTGGGATCTGGTGCCATTGGGGTTGAGTTTGCCTACTTCTACAATGCAATTGGAACCAAAGTTACTATCGTTGAATATTTACCTAACATCGTGCCTGTTGAAGACGAAGAAGTAAGTAAGCAGCTGGAAAGGAGCTTCAAGAAAAGTGGAATCAATATTATGACTGATGCTTCGGTGGAGTCGGTTGATAGTTCCGGTAAAACATTGAAAGTAAAAGTTAAAACCAAAAAAGGAGAAGAAATACTGGAAGCCGATGTGGTTCTTTCCGCGGCGGGAGTTGTCTCCAATTTGGAAAATTTAGGACTTGAAGAAGCTGGCGTTAAGACAGATAAAGGGAAAGTTGTAGTTGATGAATTTTACAACACATCCGTCAAAGGCATTTACGCCATCGGCGATATCGTTCCCGGGCCGGCTCTGGCGCATGTTGCTTCTGCAGAAGGCATTATTTGTGTCGAAAAAATTGCAGGTCACCATCCTGAACCATTGAATTATGGAAATATTCCAGGATGTACCTATTCAAGTCCTGAAATTGCCTCGGTGGGCATGACCGAAAAAGCGGCCCGTGAGGCCGGATATGAAATCAAGGTTGGAAAATTTCCTTTTTCAGCCAGTGGTAAGGCATCGGCCGCAGGTGCCAAGGATGGTTTTGTAAAAGTAATTTTTGATGCCAAATATGGCGAATGGCTTGGTTGCCACATGATTGGAGCCAATGTTACTGAAATGATTGCTGAAGCCGTGGTGGCCAGAAAACTGGAAACCACCGGACACGAAATCATCAAATCGGTGCACCCGCATCCAACCATGTCTGAAGCTGTTATGGAGGCTGCGGCAGCCGCTTACGGCGAAGTAATTCACCTTTAAAATCATGCCCTGCTAAAACAGGGCTTTTTTATTATGTGCGGAATTACAGGATTCTACTCATTTTCTCCCTCCGAATTCAAGGTTGAAAAAGCTGTTTGTGAAGCAGTTGGTTTGATGCACCACCGAGGCCCGGATGGACAAGGAGTTTTTGTATCCGAAAAAACCGTTTTGGGGCACGTTCGCTTGTCAATTATTGATGTAAGCGATGCCGCCGCCCAACCATTTTATTCGCCAGATGGCAATTATGTACTGGTTTTCAATGGAGAGATTTTCAATTTCCCGGAATTAAGAAAAGAACTTGAAAATCAAGGACAAGTATTTGTTTCAAAAGGTGATACAGAAGTTTTACTGCATCTTTTCATTCGCGAAGGCGCGGCCTGTTTGAATAAGTTAAACGGATTTTTTGCATTTGCCGTTTACTGCAATTTGGATGAAAGTTTATTTGTAGCCCGCGACAGATATGGAGAAAAACCTCTTTTGTATACCAAAACTGAGCAAGGTTTCGGGTTTGGGTCTGAAATGAAGTCGATTCTCCCCTACTTGGCTAAAAAAACTCTCGATAAAGAGTCTTTATTCAACTACCATCACCTCAACTACATTCCAGGTCCCGACAGTATTTTTAAAGAGGTTAAGAAAGTTTTACCGGGGCACTATATTGAAATAAAAAATAGTGAATTAAAACAAACCTGTTGGTACGAACTTCCCGCCGGTAAGGCGGTGAACAATTCACTTTCTTATGAAAAAGCTTCTGAAAAACTAATCGAATTAATGGATGGCGCCGTTAAACGGCGGATGATTTCTGATGTTCCGCTTGGTGCATTTTTAAGCGGAGGCATTGATTCATCGGTAGTGGTTGCTTTGGCTTCGCACTATACAAGTAAGCTTCATACCTTCTCGATTGGTTATTCCGACGAACCTTTGTTTGATGAAACAAAGTATGCACGATTGGTCGCTGAAAAGTACAAAACCGATCATACTGTATTTAAGTTAAGCAACCAGGATTTATTCAAGCATCTTCATGAACTGCTGGACCACCTGGACGAGCCTTTTGCCGACTCTTCAGCACTTGCCGTTTATATTCTGAGCAAAGAAACGAGGAAGCATGTAACGGTAGCTTTGAGCGGCGACGGTGCTGATGAACTCTTTGGAGGGTATCGTAAACATGAGGCTGAATGGAGATTGCGTCGCGGCGGAGCCGCAACTGAAGTTATTAAACTTTTGGGGCCCTTATGGAAAGTAATGCCGGGCTCCAGAAACAGCAAGACCGGCAACCTATTCAGAAAACTGAGTAAATTCAGTGACGGTGCATCTATGAGTTTAAAGAATCGTTATTGGCAATGGTGCGGATATGCTGATGAAGCGTATTTAAATGCCCTGTTTTCATTTGAGGTTGACAAAACTGAGATTCAAAAACGGTTTCAGTTTCACACCCGTTCAATTACTGAAAAAGGCGACATGAACGATATGCTGAGGGCTGATATGAGTTTGGTTTTGCCAGGAGACATGCTCGTGAAGGTTGATTCAATGTCCATGGCCAATAGTTTAGAAGTCAGGGCTCCATTTTTAGACGTTGAAGTAGTTGACTTTGCCATGCGCCTTCCGGCCGATTACAAAATAAGCGGTTTGGGTCGCAAGCGTATTCTACAGGATGCTTTCAGGCAACTTTTGCCTGAAGAATTATACAATCGCCCCAAACAAGGATTTGAGGTACCACTTTTACATTGGTTCAGAACAGATCTTGATTCCTGGATTTTCGATGATTTACTGGAGCCTGATTACTTAAAATCGCAAGGTTTATTCAAGGTGGACGCTATAAAAGATTTAAGGAAACAGCTGCATTCGGCTTCGCCGGGTGATGCTACAGCCCGTATTTGGGCATTAATTGTTTTTCAATGGTGGTGGCGCAAGTGGATGAAATAAAATTACCTTTGTAAAACATAGGACAGGAGATGCCGAAGATACTTCGTATTATCAACCGATTCAACCTGGGAGGCCCTACTTATAATGCCGCCTATCTTTCGAAGTATATGCCTCCGGAATTTGAAACATTGCTGGTTGGAGGTGAAAAAGACGATTCGGAGGACAGTTCTGAATTTATTGTAAAAAGTCTGGGACTCGATCCAATCATCATTCCCGAAATGAAGCGTGAGATTGACCTGAAAAATGATTACGAGGCATATCGTAAAATGGTCAACATTATTAAAGATTTCAAGCCAGACATTGTTCATACACACGCTTCAAAGGCAGGTACGATTGGTCGTCTGGCCGCGGCCAATATGAATGTTAATGCTATTGTGCACACCTTCCATGGGCATGTTTTTCACTCCTATTTCGGAAAAATGAAAACGGTGATGTATAAAAACATTGAAAGGAACCTGGCCAGAAGGAGCTCAACGATTATCGCGATTAGTGAAAAGCAGAAATCAGAGCTTTGCTTGGTCCACCGAATTTGCAAACCCGAGAAAATTAAAGTAATTCCTTTGGGTTTTGATTTATCCAGGTTCAATGAAAACATGGATAAAAAACGGGCTGGTTTTAGAGAACGTTATCGGCTGGCGGAGCATGAAATTGGAATTGGTATTATTGGCAGAATTGTACCAGTTAAAAACCACAAGCTTTTTCTTGAAGCTGCTAAAATGGTATTGAATGAAAGTTCACAAAAAATCAGATTTTTCATTATTGGTGATGGAGAAGACAGATTGCGCGTTGAATTAATGGCGAAAGAACTTGGTCTTGACTGCACGGATGCTACTATTTCTGATGAAATCAAACCCATCACATTCACTTCCTGGATCAAAGAGATTGATTTTGCACTCGCAGGTTTGGATGTGGTTGCGTTAACCTCGTTAAATGAAGGTACACCAGTTAGTCTTATTGAAGCACAGGCCGCCAATAAACCTATTGTAACTACCAATGTGGGTGGAATTGAAAATGTAGTCATCGATGGCGTTACAGCACTATTGTCTCATTCAAAAACAGATGCCCGTCAATTTGCAGATCGTTTGCTAGATCTCACGGAATCAGCCGAAAAGCGTGAGTTTATGGCGCGAGTAGGTTGGGATCATGTTCGGAATAAATTTCATTACACCCGATTGGTGAGAGACATGACTGATTTGTACTATGAATTGCTTGATCCTGCTCATCAACGCATGTTATCTAATCCTTAAGATTCGTAAACTAAATTTAATAGATTTGCAGCCTATGATAAATGGCTTTTATAAAGGCTTCATTTTGTTGCTTGGACTTGCATTACTTTTTGCGATGGGTTCGTGCAACAACAGGTCGATTATGTTTCGTGCCAAACATAACTACCAATATAGTGATGTTAATGATTTAAAGGTTGTTTCTGAATACCGCATCGGCGTAAATGATGAGGTGTCAATAGTTGTTTCTGCAAATAATGGAGCTTCATTAATTGAGTCTGCAAATATTCAGGAACAAAGACAAATTAAGATTATTGTTGACTTCGACGGAACACTTAAAATTCCGCTTATTGGCAGAATACCTGTTATTGGTCTGACCATAAATGAAGCCGAATTGCTTCTTGAAGAGCAATACAGGAGGTTCCTTGTTGACCCTTTTGTAAAAGTTGATGTGTTGAATAAAAGAGTGGTTATGTTTACCGGAATGGGCGGTACGGCCAGAGTGATTAACCTGCAAAATAAAAACACAACACTTATCGAAGCCATTGCCCAAACCGGAGGAGTAAATCAATCCGGAAAGTCACACAGAATTAAAATTTTTAGAAAATCAGGAAACGGTGAATTGAAAATTTACAAGGTGGATTTGTCAAAAATTCAATACGTTAATGATAGTCAGATAATTTTACAAAGCAACGATGTGGTTTACATTGAACCCAGAAATGATTTATTGCTGAATTTCGTCGAAAGATCCTCCGGATTTCTATTTCTGTTTAATATTTATCTCTTAGTAAACGCTTTAGGTTTATTGAACTAACATGGTCGAACGCAAGATTTCTAATCTGAATGATGAATTTGACCTAAGGCTTTTCTTTAAGGTTGCTAGAAAAAACATCGCTTGGATTGTTTTGTTTTTTATAATAGCCTTTTTGATGGCTTTCCTTTATTTGAGGTATACCTATCCAATTTATGAGGCTAAGTCTATTATTCAAATTGGACTCGCTGACAAGAATTCGAGAATGATTTTCGACAATGCTGGTGTAAAACCCAACAAAGGAGATTTGCCAAGTAAGATAGAACTGCTGCGCTCAAATACCTTCCTTAGTAGGGTGCTTTTTAAGCTTCCGCTTGATATCAGTTATTACCAAATAGGAAATGTCCTGAACTATGAAATGTACCGGACCAGTCCATTTGAACTCGAATATAAAAATCCAATTAACGAACTGTACAATGTACCTGTTTATTTCTCATTTCTGGATGAGAAGAATGTTACACTTACTGTAAATCTCAATAACAAGGAAAGTGTATATCGCTTAAAAACAGGAGTTTGGGAGAGATTACCTATCATTGATTCTTTAAAAATTAATATCAAAAACATTCAAAAGATCAGAGATGACATGTTGGGGATCAATGAAAACCCATATTATATAATCATACACCGAAAAGACAACCTTGTTAGGGAATATTCGGCCAACATTGAAATTTCGGCCGAAAATGAAGCAGCCGGAACTATTAAAGTTTTGTTTTACGAGCGAAATCCCGAAAAAGCCTCCGATATCTGCAATACAATTTCAGAAGAATTCAAGGCCTACGACATTGAAAAACAAGCGGAAAGCTCCAACAATACGATTCGGTTTATTGATGGACAGCTAAAAAACATGTATGACAAACTTTACGATAGTGAAGTGGCTCTTCAAAACTTTAAAACCAAAAACCGATTGGATGACGAAAGTCCTCTCCCTGATTTTGGTTCCAGAATCAATGATCTTGAATCAGAATATAACCGACTCGAAATTCAGGAAGCAACTCTTGAAACCATTCAGGATGCAGTTGATGCCAAGCAAGACATCGATGTTTACAAATTGGTATCCCTGCTTGCAGGTACGAAATCTGAAGGCTTACTCAACACAATGCTTCTTGAGTTAAGGCAATTAATGTCTAAACGCGAAAAGTTATTGTATTCAAAAACCGAAAGTAGCGCTGAAGTGGCGCAATTGGATTACGAAACCGAAATTCAAAGAAGATTGCTTATTGAAGGAGTTTTATCTATCAAGAAAAATCTGAATGATCAAAAAGCGGAAATACAAAAAAGAATCGAAAACTACGAAGACGAAATCAAGAGAAGTGCTTTAAATTTTGATAAAATAGAATTTGTTCGGCTTTCCAAACTAAATGAAATTAGTCAGAGTTATTACAACAGACTGGTCACCATAAAATCAGAACTTACTATTTCAAATGCGGGTATTACATCTGAAAACACGGTTCTTGAAGCATCATCTACTCCAGCTGCCCCTTACTTCCCATCAAGACGGCTGGTTGCTTTAAGTGCATTGCTGGGTTGGATCATTGTTAGCCTGGCTTTAATTGTTATTCGTTATTTATTTTACAATGAAATTACTTCCTTGAATGAAATCATTAAGTATCTAGAGGTTCCTGTTTTAGGCATCGTTCCCAATTGCAAAGACGTAATCCCGATTTCTCAGCTGATTGTAGATAAAAAACCGAAATCAATCATTGCGGAATCACTTAGATCAATTCGTTCGAATCTCGAATTTTTGTCCGTGAAAGAAGGCCCAAAAGTTTTGGCAATTACCTCTACTATTTCCGGTGAAGGAAAGACCTTCGTGGCGCTCAACCTTGCCGGTATTATTGCATTTTCAGAAAAAAAGGTACTGATTATTGACCTAGACATGAGAAAACCTAAAATTCATGTTGGGTTTGGGGTCCCCAATGACAAAGGGATGAGCACAATTCTCATCAATAGAAACACCATCGATGATTGTATTTTTAAATCAAGTTTAAATAATTTGGACTTCATTACCGCAGGTCCTATTCCGCCTAATCCCTCCGAACTAATTATCAGTTCAAGAATGTTAGAAGTATTGGAGGAACTTAAATTAAAATACGATGTGGTTGTAATTGATAACCCGCCTATTGGCATTGTAACTGACGGTATTCGGGTAATTAAGTTGGCAGATTACCCTGTATATGTGTTCAGAGAAAATTTCTCTAAACGAAACTTTGTTCAGAATGTAAAAAAGTTGATTCGCGACAATAACATCAAAAACCTTTCTGTAATTCTTAACTCCGTGGATATTAAGAAATCTGGCTACGGATATAGCGGTGTGTACGATTATGATTACGGTTATGGATACGGATATGGTTTTGGATACTACGATGAAGACATCAGACGCGAAAAGTTCAGCCTAAAAGAATTCTTCAGAAAATTGATAAGTAAATAATTTATGCAGTTTGAAAAAACATTTATTCCTGATTTGATTGTAATTAAGCCACGTGTTTTTGAAGATGCCAGAGGGTACTTTTTTGAATCCTACAACAGGAAAAACTTTGTAGAAGCGGGTATAAATGATGATTTCATCCAAGACAATCAAAGTCTTTCTGAAGCAGGTGTGCTCAGAGGCATGCACTTCCAGGTGCCCCCATGTGCACAATCAAAATTGGTAAGAGTCATAAGAGGTTCTGTTCTGGATGTAGTTATCGATATCAGAAAAGGATCTCCTACTTATGGGAAACACTTTTCAATCGAATTAAGTGAGCAAAATAAAACCATGCTTTACATTCCTATTGGGTTTGCACATGGTTTTTTGACACTTCAGGACCAAACTTTGTTCTCTTATAAATGTGGCGATTTGTATAATAAATCAGCTGAACAGGGAATTATGTGGAACGACCCAGACATCAACATAAACTGGAACATAAACAATCCGGTGCTTTCGGATAAAGATAAAACCAGTATTCAATTGAAAGACTTTGATTCTCCGTTCAAGTTCAAAAGTTAAACATCCGAATGTTAGATCTATCACAATTTTCGCTTCCGGTCATTTACCTCGTGTTTTTTGCAGCCATGTTGCTTGCATCACTCGCTATTAATGGCTTATTACTCAAGTTCTCCACTAATTTAGGTGCGAAAAATGAAACAAACCAGATACGATGGGCCTCCACAACAAAACCGGCCTTTGGCGGAGTTTCGTTCTTCATAATTTTCCTTAGCTCCATTGTTTTTTATGCAATCTTTTTCGGAAACCAGGAAATTCTTTTAAATGTCAAATTCCTTGGTTTAACTATAGCTTCTGCACTAGGTTTTATGATGGGTTTGGCAGATGACGCATACAATACCAAGCCATTTCTCAAATTCGTTGTTCAGTTTCTCTGTGCGATCATTTTTATCTTCACAGGCAACAGCATCAATACCTTCCCCTGGGAATGGCTTAATATCGTACTCACGTTCCTTTGGGTCGTTGGCATGATGAACTCGGTAAACATGCTGGACAACATGGATGCAATAACAGCCAGCGTTTCGCTTATCATTTGCAGTGGTGCTGCGATGGTGATCATTTTTGGTGAAAATTACAATACCATCGATTTGGTCCTGCTTTCGGGCGTTGCAAGTGCTATCGCAGGATTTTTATACTATAACTGGAATCCAAGCCGGATGTATATGGGCGACAGTGGTTCGCAATTTCTTGGCGTTTTTCTGGCAGGTATTGGCATTTCCTATTTTTGGAATTCCCCCGATTATCACGGACAAGTGATCGCTGAAAAGCAAATTTTAATTGTAGCACTCATGTTTTTGGTACCACTCAGCGATACAACTACTGTTTCCATTAATCGAATATTGAGGGGACAATCGCCATTTGTTGGGGGGAAAGATCATACTACCCATCATCTATCTTATATGGGATTGAGCGACAGGCATGTAGCTATGCTTCTGATTCTCATTTCAATATTCTCAACTGCTGCAGCAGTTTTGATAATTAACAATATAGAAACCTGGAGACTCAGTCACACGTTAATATTTGGAGTACTATTTTTGCTGGTAGCAGGATCGCTCTACGCAACAACAAAAATTAGCAAGCCCAAACCCAAATCGTGAAGAAATCCCTTTTAAAAGCGATATTGCCTCCTGCAGGATGGAAAATCCTGATTTCGCTGGTGTTTCTCTTTGCCCTCCTGGGAATAAATCGTTTGTTTAATTACTCTGCTCGCTTGAGCAGCAACGACGATTTGTATCAAAAATACTTCAACGACAATTACAAAGTTTTTGCAGTTAATATTCCCGATGATCTGAACTTTTCCGGCGAGTCAGTTCCCATCCATGACTTTGAAGTTCGAGAAAGAATTGATCGTGAATTTCTGGTCAATACCTACTGGCAATCATCTACCCTCTTGTTGGCCAAAAGAGCGAATAGGTGGTTTCCTGTAATCACTCCCATTTTAAAGCGCAATGGCATTCCGGAAGATTTCAAATACCTTGCAGTGATTGAAAGTGGCTTCCTTCATGGCGTTTCATCGCGCGGAGCGGCGGGATACTGGCAATTCATTCCTTCTACGGCCCAAGCTTATGGCCTTCGTGTTGATGATAAAATTGATGAAAGGTACCACGTTGAAAAATCAACAGAAGCCGCCTGCAGGTTTTTCAAAGAATGCCATAAACAGTTAAATAACTGGACTCTGGTTGCCGCTGCCTACAATATGGGACTTTCAGGAATTCAAAAACAACTTATCAGACAACAAGTTGGTTCCTATTACGACTTACTTTTGAATGAAGAGACGGCTCGTTACATTTTCAGAGTTCTGGCTATGAAGGAAATCCTGAGTAACCCCCGTCAATACGGCTTTATCTTCAGAAAAAAAGACCTTTACCCACCTATTCCGGTCACAAAACTAGAAATTGACTCTAGCATCTCAAGCCTCCCGGCTTTTGCCGAAAAACTGGGATTAAATTATAAATTGCTTAAATACTTCAATCCCTGGATCAGGACAGATGATCTGATTCTGAATGCTGGTGAAAAATTTACATTATCCATTCCCGCAGAAAGTGTCAAAGATTACCAGTTGCTTATGAGAATAGCCGATGCCGAAATGCAACCTTCGGGGATTCCTTTTTCTGATTCGGATTCACTTAGGTGACAGGGGATTAAACCATAAAACCGAATTACCTGTGCCGTATTCATTTTCTTCCCATAGACTGTTTGCAGGGTCATTGATCAAAACACCATCTACAATAAATTTATACTTGTACTTTCCCGGCGAAAGATTTAGGTGGAAAATCCATTCACCATTTAAACGCTGCATTTGGTATGCTTTCTCGTTCCAGTTGTTAAACGAACCACTCAAAACCACACTTTTAGCATCAGGGTAGTCCTTCAGGATAAATGTATAGTTTGGCTCAATTGTTAACAAAGAATTTTTATTCCAGGATCCATCATCGATTGTGAGTTTGTTTTCCGGATCGGTTATCCAGCGATCATCAACAATGAATTTATATTCATAATTGTCGGGTGCAAGCACATAATTCAATTCCCAACCACCCTTGGTTTTTGATAGTGCTAATTGACGGGGATCCCAGTCATTAAAGGTACCGGAAATAAAAACAGATTGTGCTTCCTGGAATCCTTCCAGCCTGATAAGGTGCGGAGTTCCAATTTGAATAATTGAATTAAATCCACCATTGTTATCATCTACTTTTCAGCTTGCAGCCGGATCTTCATACCACTCACCATCGGCCGCAAATTTATAGGCATACTTACCATTAACGAGATAAACAGGCAGTTCAAAATCGTTTTCGGAAACTTTATTCAATCTGAGGTTGTTATCAATCATGAGAATTCCCAATCAATAAAGAGTTGTTGTTTACCCGGATAATTTAAAATACCAAAAACATATGATTAAAAGCGCATTAAAGCAATTTTATCTGCCTTTCTCAAGCCCTGATTGCCAATAAATTTAACTATTTTCGCAAACTCAAAATCATGTCAACAAAAGACCATTCAGCACAATCTTTTATAGAAATTTACGGTGCCCGCGAACACAATTTGCGTAACGTTGACTTACTTATTCCTCGAAACCAACTGGTTGTAATTACCGGACTCAGTGGAAGCGGAAAATCATCCATTGCCTTTGACACCATATACGCTGAGGGACAACGCCGATATATTGAGAGTTTTTCTGCCTATGCCCGTCAATTCCTGGGGAACATGGAAAGGCCAGACGTGGATAAGATCACAGGGCTTAGTCCGGTTATTTCCATAGAGCAAAAAACCACTGGGAAAAACCCTCGTTCAACGGTTGGAACTATTACCGAAATTTATGACTTCATGCGGCTGTTGTTTGCCCGTGCAGGCGAGGCTTTTTCCTACAATACCGGAGAAAAAATGGTTCGGTACACCGAACAACAAATTCTTGATCTGATATTAAAAGATTATAATCAGCATAAAATTAGCTTGCTGGCGCCGGTCATTAAAGGGCGCAAGGGGCATTACCGCGAATTGTTTGAACAAATCAGAAAGTCGGGATTTCTTAAAGTTCGGGTAGATGCTGAAATTCGGGACATTACCTTTGGAATGAAGCTCGACCGCTACAAGGTGCACGATATTGAAATTGTGATTGATCGGATTGAGGTCAATGACAAGCAAAAACAACGAGTTCTTGAGTCACTCAAACTAGCCATGAAGTATGGGAAAGGCTCTATGATGGTGCTGGATTCAGATACCGAAACGACCCGGCATTTCAGCCGATTTTTAATGTGCCCATCGACGGGAATTTCCTACGATGAACCTGCTCCTAATTTGTTTTCATTCAATTCGCCTTACGGAGCATGTCCACATTGCCACGGTCTTGGAAAAATTGCCAAAGTAGATATCAAAAAGATCATCCCGGATCCCAAAAAATCGATAAAAAAAGGCGGTATAATTCCTTTGGGAGAATACAAAAACAGCTGGATTTTTGCACAAATTGAAGCCATAGCAGATAAGTATGGATTTAAACTAAGCGATGCCATTGAAGACATTGATGAAAGTGCTATAGATGCCATTTTGTATGGAACCGAAGAAATTCTAAAAATCAAAAACCCGCAATACAACGTTTCGGGCTACGCCATGCAATTTAACGGCATTGTGAATTTCATAGCCGATCAACACGAAGAAAACAACACCGAAGGAACCCGAAGCTGGGCAAAGGATTTCATGAACGACGTGGTTTGTCCCGAATGCGAAGGGACCCGTTTGAAAAAACAAGCGTTGTGGTTTAAAATAGGCGATAAAAACATTTCGGAGCTCGCAAAACTTGATATCACCGACCTGCAAAACTGGTTTGCCAGTGTCGAAAAATTGATGGGTGAAAGACAACTTGCCATCGGCCGGGAAGTTGTAAAAGAAATTTCCACCCGCATTGGTTTTTTGATGGATGTGGGTCTGGACTATCTCACCTTAAACAGAAGTGCAGGCACCCTTTCGGGTGGAGAATCTCAGCGAATCAGACTGGCCACTCAAGTTGGGTCTAAATTGGTTGGAGTGCTTTACATCCTGGACGAACCCAGCATCGGACTTCATCAGCGCGACAATATCAGATTAATCAAAGCGCTTAAAAACCTTCGCGATTCAGGCAATTCAGTCATTGTTGTAGAACACGACAAAGACATGATTATGGCTGCAGACCATGTTATCGATGTTGGTCCTGGAGCCGGTTCTTTAGGAGGCAAAATTGTAGCTCAGGGTCCGCCATTTGAGCTGTTTTCAGGTCAGTCCATTACCTCTTTGTATCTCAGGGGCGAAAGAAATATTGAAATCCCGGCGGAACGCCGGAAAGGCACGGGCGAAAGCTTGAAACTGAAAGGAGCGTCCGGGAATAACCTCAAAAAAATTGATGTAAGCTTCCCGCTTGGAACATTCATTTGCGTTACAGGTGTTTCAGGCAGTGGAAAATCCACATTGATTAATGAAACACTTTATCCCATTCTTAGCAAATATGTTTACGGCTCTTTGAAGGAGCCCCTGCCCTACAAAAAAATTGAAGGACTCGAACACATAGATAAAGTAATTGAAATTGACCAAAGCCCGATTGGCAGGACTCCGCGCTCAAACCCGGCTACCTACACCGGTGTATTTTCAGATATCAGAACTTTATTTTCATCGCTGCCCGAGGCAGCAATTCGTGGTTACAAGCCCGGAAGGTTTTCCTTTAATGTAAAGGGAGGAAGATGCGAAACCTGTTCCGGTGGAGGAATGCAGGTCATTGAAATGAACTTCCTGCCTGATGTTTATGTTCAATGTCCTAATTGTCAAGGCAAACGCTACAACCGCGAAACCCTTGAAGTTCGCTACAAAGGGAAATCGATTAGCGATGTTTTGAACTTAACGATTGACCAGGCTGTTGAGTTTTTCGCCAACATTCCATCCATTCTTCATAAAATCAAAACATTACACGAAGTGGGACTGGGTTACATAACCCTGGGGCAATCAAGTACAACACTGAGTGGTGGAGAGGCGCAGCGGGTGAAGCTGGCAACCGAGCTTTCTAAGAAAGACACCGGAAAAACATTTTATATTTTAGATGAGCCAACAACAGGATTACATTTCGAAGATATTCGTATTTTGCTCGAAGTTCTTCAGAAACTGGTCAACCGGGGAAATACCGTGTTGGTGATTGAACACAATCTCGATATAATTAAGGTGGCCGATCACATTATTGATATCGGCCCGGAGGGCGGAGAACGAGGAGGACAGCTTTTGGTAACAGGCACGCCCGAGCAAGTTGCCGAAAAAAATATTGGATATACATCCGCTTTTTTAAAACAAGAACTTAAAGAATTAAATACATATGGAACTTGAAAATAGCAAAGGTCACGAAGATAAAATCATAGAGGCCTTTAAAGAGAAAGATAACTTCGAAATTAAAACCACCAATTCCTGGCAAATCTTTAAGATTATGGCTGAATTTGTGGAGGGATTTGAAAAGCTGGCAAAAATAGGCCCTTGTGTTTCCATTTTCGGGTCTGCAAGGTCAAAACCAGAAGATCCATACTACATTATGGCTGAGGAACTTGCCTACAAACTTACCCTGGAAGGCTACGGTATTATTACCGGTGGTGGCCCCGGAATTATGGAAGCCGGTAACAAGGGAGCTCACAGAGGTGGTGGAAAATCGGTTGGACTCAACATTGTGCTTCCTTTTGAGCAGGAAGGCAACAGATACATTGATCGCGACAAGATTATCAATTTTGATTATTTCTTCGTTCGCAAGGTTATGTTCATGAAATACGCTCAGGGTTTTGTAATCATGCCTGGCGGCTTTGGAACGCTGGATGAGTTTTTCGAAGCTTTGACACTGATTCAAACCAATAAAATCGCACGTTTTCCATTGGTTTTAGTTGGGAAAAAATTCTGGACCGGTCTGGTTGATTGGGTAAAAGATCAGCAACTTGCAGAAAATCCATTTATTTCAGCTGAAGATCTTAATTTATTCAGCCTTGTGGATACAGCAGATGAAGCAGTTGATGCCATCAACGATTTCTACAACAAATACATGTTCCGCCCCAACTTCTGATGCGCAAGCTGAGGGAGACTATAAAAGATTTTTTTGCATCATCTGATTATAAACTAATCAGAGAAAGGGTAAAAAGTCTTCGATATCCGCTCACTCAGGAACAAGCCGAAAGGTTCATGTTTCAGTTTCTTAAATGGCGAATTCGTCATATTTCGAACCGAAACTTCCTTATTTTCTTAAGTGTTGTCGTAGGAATTGTATGCGCAATTGCAGCTGTAATGCTCAAGTCAATGGTGCATTACATTGAGAACTATCTTCAAAATGACCTGCAGTTTCCCTACAAAGGGACTTTGTTTTTTATTTTTCCTGTTGCAGGAATCTTGTTAACGGTTTGGTTTGTAAAGCGATTTCTTGAGGGTCATCTGGGCCGGGGGATTTCGCCCATTCTGTTCATTATTGCTCGAAAAGGTTCAAAGGTTGAACGGCATAAAACCTGGTCGCATTTGGTTACTTCCGCCATAACGGCGGGATTTGGTGGTTCTGCTGGTTTGGAAGCACCTATTGTGGTTACCGGTTCAGCCATCGGCTCAAACACAGGAAGCGCTTTTCACTTGAATTATCGGGAACGCACATTGCTGCTGGGATGTGGGGCTGCGGCAGGCATTTCGGCTGTCTTCAACAGCCCGATTGCAGGCGTCATCTTCGCATTTGAAGTACTTCTTGAAGGATTTACGATTCCGGCCTTTATCCCCTTGTTGATATCGGCTGCAACAGCAGCGGTAATTTCAAGATTGCTTTACAGCGGTCAACTTTTTTACCTGATTACAGACGGGTATCAAATGAGTAGCATCCCATTTTATGTTCTTTTGGGAATCTTGTGCGGAATGTTGTCGGCTTACATGACAAGAATGACTCTTAGAATTGAGAGCCGGTTTGAAAGTTATCCCAAACAGTACTCCAAAGCCCTGGTGGGAGGAATTGCATTGGGTTTATTGATTTTTCTTGTCCCTGCTTTGTATGGCGAAGGTTATGTTACCATTCAGCAATTGTTTAATGGAGATCACAGTATTTTAACCAGTTCTTTCGTATTTGAAGGGGTAAAAGAAAATACACTTTTAATTCTTGCGGCAGGCTTGGGCATTTCAATGCTTAAAGTCATTGCTACTTCTTTTACCCTGGGCTCCGGTGGCAATGGAGGTATTTTTGCACCTTCCTTGTTTACCGGATCAGTGTTTGGTTATACGTTTGCCTATGGCATAAACCAACTAAACTGGATTCAATTGCCGGGGGCAAATTTTGTTGCAACCGGCATGGCCGGGATACTCAGTGGTGTTGTTCATGCTCCACTCACAGCTATTTTTTTGATTGCAGAAATAACCGGAGGATACGCCCTTTTCGTTCCTCTGATGCTTGTATCGGCTATTTCTTATTTCATTGCCAAAATATTTGAGCCTTACTCGGTTTACACAACACGATTGGCCAACAAGGGTTTGTGGTTCGAGCGCAACAGAGATTACAGTGTGCTTCGATCAATGCGATTGAGGTCTTTTATAAGAAAACACGACGAGGCTCTCCGGCTCGATATGAATATTTTAGAGCTCATAGAAGTAGTTTCTCATTCTCACAAAGACATTTTTCCGGTTTTAGGACCTGATTCAAGATTACTTGGAATCGTTTATCTGGATGACATCCGGGAGATTTTATTTCACAAGGAACATTATACAAATACCTCCGTAAAGGACCTTATGAAAAAGCCACGAGCTACAGTTGATATTCTTGATTCAATGCCTCATGTCATGGAATGCTTCGAAAAAACGCATGAAGAAGTTTTGCCTGTCACTGAAAGAGGTTCATTTAAAGGGATCATTTTGAAATCGGATGTATTTACAGGTTATAGGAATAATCTAGTACGTCAGGCGCAGGAACTAAGTTAAATATCATACATTTACGTAGTAAAAACAGAGCACTCATGAGTTACAACATCCCCGAAGGAAAGCTTTACAACCTTTCAATGATTCAGGAAATAGCGCATGGAAACAATGATTTTGTGAAGAAAATGATGGCCCTTTTCATTGAGACTATGCCACCTGCTTTAAATGACTTGAAAACACATCTTGCTAATTCAAACTGGCATGAGTTGGGTGGAGTGGCTCATAAAATAAAACCCTCTATTGATACCATGGGAATTTCATCTCTTCATGAAGACATCCGATTGGTAGAAAAATACGGCAAAGAATCATCCAATTTGGATGAGATTCCTGAGCTGCTTAACAAAATTGATGCGGTCATTAATAAAGTGATCGACGACCTGAGAGCCGAACTAAATAGCTAAAAATATATCAAAATAAAAAAGCTGCCTTTGAAGGGCAGCTTTTTTTTATTTTACAGAGACAAGCTCTACATTAAAATACAATTTTGCTTTTGGTGGAATCAACGGAGGACGACCACTTTCTCCATAAGCCAATTCATATGGAATCACCAGCAAGGCTTTGGAACCTTCGTTTAAATAAGACAGTCCTTCGTCCCAGCCGGGAATAACCATCCCCGACCCTAACCTGAATGAAATTGCTTTGCCTCTAAGAACTGAGCTATCGAAGATGTCTCCATTCTCCAAAAAGCCCGTGTAGTGTACTTCGACCGTTTTTCCTTTTTCAGCCTTCACGCCCTTTCCTGCTTCAACAACATTGTACATCAACCCCGTTTCTGTAGTCACATTATTTTTGTCCTTCACGACAAACATTTTGGGAGCAAATTCCTTAAAAACATCCAAAACTTCGATATCAAAAACCAGATAGGAACCAACGGGAATTTTAGGCATGGGGGTGTCTCCATAACCCAAATCAGGGGGTATAGTAAGCATAGCACGATCGCCAACCTTGAGGAGCGGAAGGGCTTCATCCCACCCGGCAATAACTTGCTTCATACCAATAACAAACTCAAAGGGCTGGTCTCTCTCTCGTGAACTGTCAAATTGCCTTCCATCAACCAAAGTTCCTGTGTAATGAACTTTCACTTTATCGCCTTTTGCAAGCGCTTTTCCTTTCCCACCTTGAAGTAGTTTGATTTTCAATCCTGATTCGGTGGTGAACTCTTCATTTTCCTTCAGCTTAACTGCTGATTGGGCAAAAAGTCCGCCCGAAGAAAAGAGAATAAGTATTGATAATATGGTAGATCTCATTTTCAATGGATTATTCGTAACTAATTAACTGAACTTCAAAAATAAGAGGAGAATTGGCTGGTATTGAACTTCCCATAGCTCTAGAACCATAAGCCAAATAGGAAGGAATTCCTAAAATCGCCTTGGCACCCGGCTTAAGCTTGGCTATTCCTAAATCCCAGCCTTTTATCACTTGACCTTGGCCAAGAACAAAGCTAAACGGTTGGCCTCTATCTACGCTGGAATCGAATTTGTTGCCGTTAAGTAATGTACCGGTATAGTGAACATTCACCTTCTTGCCTGCTGCGGGTGCATCACCTTCACCTTCGTTTAATATTGCTATAAAAAGTCCGTTCTCATCCTGCGTAGCAGAAATAGCATTGCCAGCAAAATACTTCTGCAAGGCTGCTATATCTTTTTCTTTCAATGTCATCATTTCGGCTTGTTCTTTTGCTTTAGCTTCTTCTTGTTTTTGAGCCAATTCTTTCTCATTCATGAGCTCTGCAACACCGACGTTAAAGTATAACATTTCTCCACTTTTCACAAAGGGGGGCAGCATCGGAGTTTTAACAGAATTAATAAAAAAAGAATCCGCTCTAACAATGATTCGGGCTGAATCGCCGAGTGACAATTGAGCCAAAGCATCAATAATATCGCCCTTGTACGTGCTTTCTGTAATTTGTATTAGCATTTTACCTTCAGCATCGCGCATAGCAGATGAAAACACGATAGAGTCATTGCCATTCCGTTGCACAGCATAATTCAGAAACATTACCATATAGTCTCCCTGAACTGCTTTTCTTGCTTCTTTATTATGACGTAAAAGAGTGTATTCTATTCCGCCCGGAGACTTCAATTTTTGAGCTGAAGCTACAGGAGAAACAAGTAATAGTAGCAAGACATATTTAAGAACGCTCATAAAGCAACTTATTTTAAAATTTCAATTAGTTGTACTTCAAAAACCAATGGTGCAAATGGAGGGATAATTCCAGAGCCACTTGATCCGTAACCTAGCTGAGAAGGTACAATCAAGGTTGCGCTGGTTCCAACATTCATTAAGGCAATGCCTTCGTCCCAGCCACCGATCACCTCGCCTTTTCCAAGGTTAAATTCGAAAGGCGCATCGCGATCAAAGCTGGAATCAAACTTACGTCCATTGAGCAAATAACCGGTGTAATGCACCTTAACTCTTTGTCCTACAGTTGGTTTAGGCCCTTTTCCCTTTGCTGTTTCAATGTAATAAAGTCCGGTTGAAGTGGGATCTGCCTTAAAGCCTTTTTTGTCCATATACTCCTGAATCGCCTGCGGCTCTTCATCCATTCTTTTTTGTTTATCGGCATTGCGTTCAATGGCCATTTTTGCTTGCAAATCATTAATTTTCTGCATAGTAGCTTTCTCAGATTGAATATCTGCAACGCCAATGTGGAAAATCATTTCCATTCCGGGTTTGATTCCGGGAGGGAGTTGATCCAAGCGGTTGGATACAAGCAGAAATGAATCAGCCGAAATAATAAAGGAAGCGCTATCGCCAAGGTGCATCATAGCCAGGCCTTCCATAATGTCGCCTTTATATTCGGGTTCTGATACGCCAATAAATTTAATTCCACCTTCATAGTCAGGCATTGATTCTGAGTCAAACAACAAGGAATCTCCTTTATCGGTGCGCAGGTGAGCCGACATATGCACCCATAATAATTCACCTTTCACCGGTTTTCTCCCGTCTTCATCAATCCGGTGAAATTTGTATTTAAGGCCGGAATCTGAAGTTTTGAAGCCATCGCCTGAACAGGCAATTAATATTAATGCTAAACAAGTTAATGAGGAAGCTGCTTTAAAGGATGAAAATCTGAATTTCATTTATTTCAAATCAATTAATGTTAAGTTACAAACCAGTGCTGAGCCCGGAGGGACCTTGTTATTGTCGCCTGTGAGCCCATAAGCAAGGTGCGAAGGTATAATAAAAACTGCATCCTGACCAAGGTGCATCAATTTCAAGCCTTCATGCAGGCCCGAAATCAAATCATCGTGATCAATAACGACTGTTTTAGGATTTTTAGAATCAATCGAATAGCATTCTGTTCCATCGAGCAAACTTAACTTGTAAGCAATAACTGCCTTCATTTCGGCTCGAGCCCGAGTGGTGGAACTATCTCCCGATACAAGATATCGGAGACCGGTACCTGTTTGATTCATAGACAAATTGTGCCTTCGTTCATACTGCTTGATGTTTTCAGATTCCTTTCCAACAAAATTGCGATTGGCGTTTAGAATTTCCTCACGCAGCCTTTGCTCCGCTTGTGGATCCGACTCAGTCTGTGTTGATTTCTTCCCGCCGCAGGCGGATAGACAAAAAAACAGCAATGAAGAAACCATGAAAAAGATATATTTCATTTGTATTGAAGCTGATCATAAAGGGGTAAAATGGACAAGAATTTCTCAATGGTCTTATCAAGAGGTAAATCTGAAACTCCGCCTGCAGCATTCAAATGTCCGCCCCCGCTAAAATATTTACCGGACAAGTCGTTCACCGGAAAGCTACCTACCGAACGAAACGAAATTCTGACTTTACCATCTCGTTGGCTGAAAAGCGCTCCCATCAGTGTATCCTGAATGCTCAATGCATAATTAACGAGTCCCTCAAGATCGCCTTCTCGGTAATGGTGCTTTTGCAAGTCTTCTTCGGTAAGATATATATAGGCTGTTCGAAACTTAGGTAAATGAACCATTCTCTCATTAAATGCAAGCCCCCAAAGCTGCAATTTTTGCAATGTATTTTGGTTAAGAATCCGTTCATGAATGTTCCAATGTTCAATTCCTGTTTTCAACAGGATGGCAACCATTTCATGTGTCACAAATGAACACGACTCAAACCTGAAAGAACCTGTATCAGTCATGATACCGGTGTAAAGGCATTCTGCGGCATTCTTACCTACCAGGTGCTGACTTTGCTGGTGAACAATCCATCTGAGCACCATTTCTGATGTCGAAGATGCTGTAATATCTGAATAAACGGCCTGGCAAAAATCTGTTGGATTCCTATGATGGTCAATCATTACTTTGTAAGCTGGGCTTTTCGCCAAAATCTCCTGCACACCGGCAGTCCGGGATACATCATTGAAATCAAGACAAAAAATCAGTTTACTGTTGTTAAACAATTCCTTCGCCCTATCGGGCTGATTCTCTGCTATCACTATTTTGTCTGAACCGGGCAGCCAATCCAAAAAGTGTGGAAAGGCATCCGGCACCACCACATCTGCTTTTGCATGGAACTTCGATTCCAGAAAATGCATCAATCCCAGGGCCGATCCCAAGGCGTCGCCATCAGGATTGCGATGAACAGTTATAACACAGGGAACTTTCGCTGCAAGCAGCTGAAATATATGATTGGATTGGTCCTGATGAAACATGTGTCGCAAATCTACCTGATTTTAATAAACGATATAAAGCGAAAATCTTTTGTTAACGTAAAAAGCTGTAAATTAGTAGCGCAAAATATCCAGGCATGATTTACAACTGCTTAAAGCTGAAACAGCTGAAATCTTACTTCTTCACCTTGTTGGTTATTGTCCCTTTGTTGACAGCATGCAAAAAAGATGAGGATAAAAAAGATGAGGACACTACACCAATTGCTGCAGGCTCTGTGATTTTAAATGGTGTTTACACCTCTTTCTCAAGAGGATATTTTTATGTTTCTGATGCCAGCGGATACTGGACAAACTTTGTAACTCTCTACCGGCTAGACAATTCTGAGATTAGAATTATTTTCAGAGAGTTTGGAGAAGGCCGACGCGAAGTTGCGCCTGGTGATTCAACTGTTATCATTAAGTACAAAGATTCAGGCCAGCGCGTTTATACAGCTGATTCGGGAGCTGTGAATGTGACCAGTTACAAAATGCGCGACGGGGTTATCCGAATAACCGGTGGCTTCGCATTTAGAGGAAAAACAAGTCCAAGCACTCTACCTGATGGCTCACAGTACTTCATTTCAATGGAAGCAAATGATGGGGCCTTCATCAATCTGGAATCCTCAGACGAATAATTTACCAAAACTTTATGTATTCTATTGTCATTTTAGGCGCAGGACGCTCTGCAGGATATCTTATTGACTACTTTGTAACACTTTGCGGAAGTCAAAACTGGTCTTTAAAAATTGTGGATTTCAATGTTTCACATTTAGCCAAATACGAAGGTGCTTCAGCAAGCATAGAAATCATATCAGCTTCGCTGGATGTTGTTGAAAAAAGAAGAGCCATTATTCAAGGTGCAGACTGGGTCATTTCGCTACTTCCAGCATTTATGCACGCAGATATCGCAAAAGACTGTTTATTAGAAACATGCAATTTAGCTACAGCATCGTACGTGAGTGAAGAAATGCGACAGTTGGGGCATGAAGCTGCAAAAAAAGGCTTGGTTTTCCTCAACGAATGTGGGCTTGATCCCGGCATTGACCATATGTCGGCCATGAAAATTATCGATGAACTAAGAGGAAAAGGTGCCAATATTACAGGTTTCGAATCCTATTGCGGAGGATTGATTGCGGAGGATTCTCTCGGAGATAACCCTTGGAAATACAAGTTTTCCTGGAACCCAAGGAATGTTATTTTAGCAGGAAACGGTGCATCCACAGGGCTCATCAATGGTAAGTTAAAAGTTGTTCCGTACCACAGGAATTTTCAATTTCCTACACTGGTGGAAATGCCTGACGGGAAGAAGTTTGATGCTTATATCAATAGAGATTCTCTCAGTTATCAATCGGTTTACGATCTTGAGGACGTAAGTACTATGATTAGAGGCACACTGAGGTATCCAGGATATTGCAGGGCCTGGAACATTATGGTTCATCTTGGTTTAACAGACCACACATATGATTTCCCTTTGCAAAAAGGGATGACGTACAAAGAGTTTTTTCAGTCATTCTTAAGTGGAAACGATCATAACGATCCAAAAGCATCCATCAGGAAATCCATTGGTTTTCCCGATTACGAGGCAGAAGCCATTGAAAAGGTATTATGGACAGGATTAAACGATGAAGACATGATTCCTTTGGAAAAAGGAAGCCCGGCATCTATCATTCAGGCATTACTTGAAAAAAAGTGGAAACTCGAAAAAGAGGATAAAGACCTGGTGGTAATGCAACACAGGATCACTTTTTCATTTAACGACGAATCACAAACGTACTTGAGCAGCTTGGTTCTTGAAGGAGAAAACAGCACTCAAACAGCCATGTCGAAAACGGTTGGACTTCCGTTGGCAATGACAGTTAAACAATTCCTAATCAATAACTTGCCTCACAGAGGCATTGTATTACCAATTCATGCGGATATCTACACCCCCGTTTTAAGTGAATTGGAGACTCATGATATTCGCTTTAGGGAGCAAATTGTATCAGAAACGGTAACCGAAGGCAAACCAGAATGAAGCTGTAGTAACAGTATTTCTGTTATTAGGAGCATCTCTGAAGTATCTCCTGGTTCCAAGCCCGAGCGAAGAAGTGATGGTTAATTCTTTAACTGGGTTCCATGTAAACCCTCCGTTGAAAAGGAAAGAGCCGTACACATCTGTCTTCAATGAAGAGAATGATTGTGAATCAAAAAAATCTGTATAGAAAAAACGGGCATAACCATATCTCAGCGAAGGGCCGATAAAGAAAGATGCCTGACGTTGACCAAATGGATAGAAGTTTAAATCCAGTCCTGAATAGAACACGTTGTAGGTATTAAAATTGAAGTCATTTCCTGAATTCCCATACAGACTGAAGCTAACAGGGACTCGAATACCTACTTTCCGCTGTTCACCCAAAATACGTTCATAGCCGATGGTTACATTCTGAAAAATTATGTCAACCACATTCAGATAAATATGATTATTTCCCAATTGGTCAGGCTTTACTGAAAACAAGCCGCCAGATTCTTCTTTGTTGCTGCTTTCCTGAAAGTTTTCTACAGATCCGTTTTCATAAACGATACGATTAATTCGGGATGTAGAAATTGTGTAATTGGGACCTGACTGGTTACTAAACTTTTTATATCTAACTTCTTTTTTACCAATTTCAGTCACTTTAGATTCAATAGTTTCACCGTCATTGGTGTAAATAATATCTTGACTAAAGACTGAAACCGAAATCAAGACAAACAGGATGAAGAGAATATTTGCTTTCATTTTATTTTTCAGGATAACGAAGATCAATTGATATTCTTATATAAAAAAGCCCTGCAATTGCAGGGCCAAATATTCTATATGTTTATTATCAGTTCTTTAAAAGCTTCTGAAATACTTTTTTTCCTTCAATATTCATTTCGACCAGGTACATTCCTGCGGAAAGACCGTCCAAAGTCATTGAGTATTGTTGGTTGCCAGCATCAAATTGCTGACTAACTGATTCTGTTACTTGTTTTCCAAGCATATCGAGTACTCGGATATTCACTTGAGAACGAGTCAACAAATTGAAATTAAGTTGCAATTGCTCATTGGCGGGATTTGGAATCAGTTTAAGTGAAGTTGCTGTTGCAAAATCTGCGATGGAAAGTGCTTCTCCAACACGAATATCGTCGATGTAAAAGTTGTTACTTCCTTCTTCGCCGGCAATAAATTCAAACCTGAATCTAACATTACTTTGAGATGCTACTCCAGTTAAACCAAGTGCAAATTCGCTCCATTGATTTGTAGTTGAAGGCACAAATTCATTGCTAAAATATCCGGCTGTAATTAAATCATTACCTGTCCATGTTTTTCTTAGAATCCATGTTTGCCCGCAATTATTCGAGGTATAAACCCTTAACTGATCTGAAGGCTCACCTCCGCGCTCAGCACCTGACACTCTGAAAAGCAAGGCAGGTTGGCTTACTGCTGAAATATTATAGGAAGGCGTTACAAAGAAATCGGCTTCGGTTGGTGTGTTATTGTAATTGCGCATACGAAGACAGCTTCCGAAATCGCCATAGCCAGTCCAAGCGCTGAATTCCCATTTATTGATGCTGTTATCGTCGTTGAAAACCCTGTAATTGTTTTCAAAATTTGCCTGGTCATCTAAAAAGTCCCAATACGAGGACTGGTTTAATTGAGCTTCATCAGGGCTGATTGTGATAAGTTCATTCTTTTGAAACACGCTTTCACCCTGGCTGTTTGACACTGTTAGTTTTACAGAATATTCTCCCGGTGTGGCATACGACACTGTGGGGTTGGAAGCTGTTGATGTTGCAGGAGTTCCGCCTTGAAATTCCCATAACCTTGTATATTCCTCTGCATTATAAGATGCATCCTGAAAAGTGACAGAGGCACTTGAACAAACCATTGTTCTGTTTTCACAAAAATTAGCAATCGGGTTGCAGATTTGCGGGTTCAAAACCGCTTCATCGCTGGTTCCAGTTACGGCCAGATTTGCTTCGGAAGAAATATATGCTCTTAAAAACCCTAAAGTAGCATCCATTACTTCTTTTTGTCCCTTACTGAACATACTCATACACTGGTCGTCTGAGTAATCCATATAATTCATAAACATTTCACCGTTGATCGTATCACCACCAGAGCAAGCACCTATATTGTGCGGGTAATCTGACCAGCAAACTCCGTAGTTAGGACCTTGCGCAATTGGAGTATCATCAATACCATCACTTCCACAATCAGCATCGCCCCAAACGTGACGAAGTCCAAGCCAATGTCCAATTTCATGGGTAGCCGTGCGACCTTTTCTTTGTCCAAAAGCACCATTTGTAGCCGTTCCAATGCTTCCTACGCAATCATGACGTAAAACAATACCATCAGTAGAGGGCAGACCACCGGCAGGGAATTGTGCATATCCAAGAACCTCACCACCAGCACCTTGAACGCTTCCAATAGATTTAACTACCCAAACATTCAGATATTTAAAATAGCTCCATTGAGAAAGAGCTTTAACCCCATTGGCATTGTTTGCCTCATTCGTTTTTGGAGAATAGACACGCACAATACCATCTGTGCAATTTCCCTGATCATCAATTTGGGCAAGTCTGAATTCAATTTGGCAATCAGCTGCCAATTCAGCAAATGCATCGGGGGTATTCGAAAAGTCAGAGTTGGTTAGAGAAAAGTCTTCGTTAAGAATACGAATTTGATCCAAAACCTGCTCTTTGGAAATATTTTCAGGGCCACATTCATGAATAATGTGGAATACAACAGGTATAATCCTTTTGCCATCCGCCTTTTCTCCTGAATTCCGTGTGCTTATCAGGTACTCTCTAACAGATTCTTCAAATTTAGCACGATCCTGAATCAATTCAGGGTGCTTTTGAAGTTCATCCTGAAGCACTTCATGGCTCATACATTTATGAGGAGCCTGATTGCTCTGAGCATTAACACTTGCTGTAAAAACAGCCAAGCTAAGGGTGAAAAAGATACTTGTAAAATTTTTCATTTGTTCTGAATTGCGTCCGCGCAGTTTTTGCGCACAAGAATAATAAATTATTCCTGTGTTTTGACTCTCACATTGCGGAATTGTTAAATTTTATTTCAAATTTAGTGAAGTGAATAATGTTATTCAAGGACAAAAAGATGATGTTATCGGTTCGGCGATTTAAATTTGAAGCCTATATATGCCCCTTTTGAGGTAGAAACAAAGTTGAAAATCAGAATGTTCTTGCGAATTTTTTAAGGCTCCGCCAGATTTGAAAAATGAGCGTTGCTGAAAATAGTCTTTCCAGATACTTACTTTGATTTGAATTGAATGCACATTCGGTTCAGAGTTACCATGATGCGTAGCTTTCAGTTGAATCAAATCTTTGTTGAATTTAAACCAAACTTTTCGGGCTTGGTGATTCGAACCAAGCCTTACATTAACAAATCCATCTTGGTTATTGGTAAGGAACTTAAGAGATGATTTTTTATTTGATACGTTCAAAACAGTATCTATAGATGTTTGATTCAATGAACCCGTTAAATTATCCAAGATTTGAAGACATGAGTTAAAAATCAAAACCAAAAGCAGCAATTTAAAACCTGCTTTTACCAGATGCTTAGAGCCAATTAAAATGAATACTACAAACAGAGCAAGCAAAACAGATTGTGCAATATCTGGTTTAGGAATCGATGCTGATGCGAAAGGGAGTGAAGCAATTTTTTGGGACCATATGATTAAAAACTCTATTGATGTCATCATGACCCAAATACATGTTTCTCCAATATATTGAACAGGGTGAAGAATGAGGGATAGAAAACCTGCAAAAGAAATCAGAGATGCCAAGGGTACGGCCAATAAATTTGCCGGAAGAAAATACATTGGAAACTTGCCGAAGATAAAAAGGCTGACGGGCAAGGTGGCAATTTGTGCTGAAACAGAAATGGCAGCCGAACCAATCAGCCATCGTAAGAAGCGCGATTTGATTTGATTGATTTTCTGCATTCTATTACCGGAAAACAAAATCCCGGCGACAGCCGAAAATGAAAGAAGAAAACCCGGATGGGTTATTAAATCTGGTGAAAAAGGCAAAATAATAATGGCGGCAGCTGCCAACACATTAAATGGATGCTTTCTGAATCTCAAAACTCCCGCAACTGAACCTATTGAAAGCATGATGGCGGCTCTAACAACAGACGGTGAGAGTCCGCTAACAAAAGCATAAACCCAAAGTAAGGGAACTGCTAAAATTGTTAAATGTCTTCTGCGTTCATTTACTAATCCGCAAATAGACAGTAACCAAAGAAAACCTTGGTGAATCAATCCAACATGTAAGCCGGAAACGGCAAGCAAATGTATAATGCCGCTAGCAGAAAAATCATGAAGTAATTCAGCGTCCAGCGTTGATCTATCGCCCAGCAGCAGGGCACCCGCCAGTCCAACTTGGTCCTTTCTATATTCCGAATTTTTAAAAACCTCCAACAAATTGCGTCTGAGCTTTTGCGCAAGATAATAGATATCATGATTTGGGGCTACGATGACCCAATTGCTGTTTACAGAAACAACAGCCCCTACCCCGTTTGAGACAAGCCAGTCATGGTAGTTAAATTCTGATTTTCCATTAAATATTGGGAAATCCAGGCTAGTTCTGACAAACAGAACCTTCGAATCAGGAATTACCTTTTGTTTTGAAATATTTAATTTACACTTGACTTTGCAGGGAGTATAGGACCATTCACCATTCTTTAGCGTGTGTGTTATCCTGCCTTCGCAGCGATACTCTGATGAATCCAATTTTCCGTAAGAATCGGTAATGAGCCGAAAAACATACTCTCCCTTCAGGCTTTTATAGTCAATGTGATTTTTTGATTTATGAGCATGTATAGTAGATGTAAATGCTCCTGAAAATAAACATAGGAGTGAAACAATCGCAGATGAATATATCTTTCGCTTTTTAACATTTTCAGGCCTGATTACCTGGAACAAAAGATAACCTGGAAGCAAGGTAAGCAAGCTTGCCCCCCAGAAAAAAAAATGAAATGATACTATACACTTCCCTAAGAGAATTCCGGAAGCAAATAGAAGAGTGACCGCCACTAATGGATTGAGGCGCCAAAAAGGAGTATGAATTCGGGCTTTCACCCTACAAAAAAACAAAAGCCCCATAAAATGAGGCTTTTGTAAATGTTTATACTCGTTTAAAACGTTTATTCGGTAATCACCTTAAACTCAGTGCGTCGATTCAATTGATGTTCGTCTTCAGTACACTTGGTGCATTCGCAAGTTACTTTAGGCTGAGATTCACCATAACCTTTGAATGTTAAGCGCTTTGGATCGATGTCGCGAAGTGTACAATATTTCAAAACTGATTTTGCTCTGTTTTCTGACAGTTTCTGGTTGTAGGCGTCATCACCTCTGCAGTCAGTATGTGAACCAAACTCTACTTTGTAAGATGGATTATCAATCAGAAGCTGAACCATTTTATCCAAAACAACTGCTGCATCAGGACGAATATCCCACTTATTGTAGTCATAATAGATGTCAAGCACCTTAGGTCCAGTAGTCTTCTCAAGCATGATTACTTTGCCGGCATCACAAGATTTAATTACATCTGAACAAGGTTTATCAATTGTAGAGATATCGAATGAATTGGCCAATGTTTGGTCGTATCTCGCGTTGATTTGATAGTTATGTCCACCTTCAAGACGGAAATAAGCAATACCATTGGCGTCTGTGAGTGTACTATCAATTTTCAAAGTTTCTTTGTTTTGTGCATAAACAGTAGCTCCAACGAAAGGCTCTTTTGTTTCTTTGTCCTGAACACAAATTTCAGCAGAAAGAATCGGATCCTTATAAATCACTTCATACAATTTATCAGCTCCTGATCTTGTTGAAGTTAGATTTCCAATTTTACCATCAGCATCAAGATTAAAATTAAAATCGTCTTTGGATGAATTAATTGGAGATTTCATGTTCTCAGGCGTTGACCAACTTCCACCGGAATATTTGGTTTTGAAAATATCAAGTCCACCCATACCGGCATGTCCATCGGAAGAGAAATACAATTTCTCATCAAAACCTATTTGAGGCATCATGTCTCTACCTGCGGTGTTGATGGAAGGGCCTAAGTTTTTAGGTTCATCCCAAGCAGTTCCATTCCATTCACACATGTATACGTCAGTTTGGCCGTAACCGCCCGGACGATCAGAAGAGAAGAAAAGTTTCTTTCCATCAGGACTTAGTGCAGGATGTCCATTGGAGAAATCATCACTGTTATAAGCGAATTCTTCAATATTAGTCCACTCACCTTCAAGGAATACTGCCTTGTATATTTTCAAAGAAACTTCATCGTTAGAATTTTTCTTAATCTTCCCTTTGCTCTGGTTAGTTCTGGTAAAATACATTGTTTGACCATCTGCAGAAACAGTTGCGAAAGCGTCGTGATATTCGCTATTCACACCACCCTTTAGCAACTCAGGAGCTGACCATTTTCCGGCTTTGTCTTTCTTGGTATAGAATAAATCCATGTAAGACATTCCTGAATAAGGATCGCGCAATGCTTTGTCCTCTACGATTGTTTGACCAGAGAACACATAACCAAAGTTAAATGGCGTTGAACCAAAAGCGACAGAAACACCACTTAATTCGATAGCCTTAATAGAGTAGGCACAAGTATCAAGTAGGTTGTCGAACTTTTTAGGATTTTCGCAAGCGGAAATGAGTTCCTTAACAACTTTATCATCGGGCACTGATTCAGCATATTTCTGAAAAGCAGTTTTAGCTTCAGCATATTTCTGATTTTGCATCAATACCTTTCCGTAAAAAAATTGGTCGGTTGGAGTGGACTCCTCCATGGCAACAACTTCTTTATAAGCCTCTTCCGCGGCAGGCAAATTATTCATCAACCTGTAGGAATTCGCTAATTTAGATTTTGCCTCATAGAGCGGAGCTTTTTCGATGGACTTTTGATATTTCGCGACTGCGTCGGAATATGCATAAGCATCGTATTTCTTATTACCCTGATTAAGGAAATACTTGGCGCCACATCCACTAAAGAGCAGACCAAGACTTAACAGTAGAACTGGGTACGTTTTTTTCATGGTGAAGTTTGCTTGATTCGGCATTCTATTTAGAAGTAACGTGGGTTTTTAATTTTTGTAAGCTGCTGAATGAAATCATAGCCTAACATAATTTCATGTGATCCACTCTGATAAGTGCGAATCCCTGATGTTGTGTAATCAAAGGCATAACCGATTCGAAGTTTAGGCGAAACCTGAAATTCGACCATACCAACAACAGCTGCATTGTGACGATAAGATGCTCCCAACCAAAGTCTTTCATTGAAAAGGAAATGAGCATTAATGTCAGCGCTGATTGGAGCCGAAGGTTCGTATTTAACCAAGAAAGAAGGTTTAAAGTCAACCGTGTTGCTCAATTTAAATACGTACCCTCCATTCAGGAAGAAATGTCGCCTTAATCCAGCATCGGTATTGTCTACCTTTCTGGAATCAATAGTCACAACGCTCGGTACAGACAATCCTAAATAACCTCGAGTTGTGTAGTAATACACTCCAAAGTCAAATTTAGGTGTCCAAACGCTTTGATTGGCATTGTACAAAGGATCTCCTGGATCAGTTATATTCTGCAAATCAGAAATATTGAATGTTTGATTACGAACACCTGCTCTTAAGCCGAATGAGAGCTGTCCACCTTTAGAACCCACTTTGATTCTGTAAGAGTAAGCAGCAGAAACGTCGGTAACTTGAGTAAGACCAATCTTTTCGGTTGTAGCCATGAACCCTAAGCCCATGTTCTTGTCCTTAATAGGACCGTCGATTGATAGCAGGCCTGTTTTTGGAGCCCCGGGGAAACTGACCCATTGATTTCTGTAAAGGAGTGAACCGCTCCAGTAGTCATGGGTACCAGCGTAAGCAGGGTTCAGAAACATCCCGTTGAACATGTACTGGCTGATCTGAATCTCTTGCTGAGCGTATCCCGACACAGCGAAGGTAAGCAGACCAATAATAGTAATGATTCTCTTCATTTTGCTTGGATTTGATGCTTTTGAATTTGTATTAGAGAGATTTATTTTCTTCTTAAGTCAATGAAACCTTGTATATCATCTTTACCTTCTTTATTTAGGTCAACGACGATGAAATACGTACCATCCGGTAAAACGTTACCATCATTTGAATTTCCTTGCCAATTATTTGTATATCCTTTGGAGCTAAACACCAGATTTCCCCAGCGATTAAAGATGTTTACCTGATTTTCAGGATAACCCTGAATTCCTTTAATTACATAAAAATCATTAAATCCGTCACCATTTGGAGTGAATCCATTTGGTAATTTGATGTCTCCAGGCTCAATTAAAGTAATTGTATCCTGAATTTCACAACCAAATTCGTCGCTAACGGTTACGGTGTAGAACCCAGCAAATAAGTTGAACAGATCCTCCTGATTAGATGTGAATCCATTAGGGCCACTCCATGAAACACCAGAAGGGCTTCCCTGACCGGAAATACTCAAATCGATTGAACCATCATTGCCTCCAACTACAGAAACATTGAAATTATCGTATAAAACAGGGCTGCTTACTTCAACTTCAATAGCGGGAGCTACAATAATATTTATTGAGGCTTCAGTACTGCATCCATCCTGGTTAAATGCTATAACAGACCAGGTTCCGGCTGAATTTGCTACAATTGTTTGACTATCACCTTGAGGCGACCAGGTATAACTCACAAATCCAGCACTAGCAGTTAATTCAACCGCAACAGGAACATTTCCACAAACGATGGTATCAGGGTTTGCCAGTATGCTCAGAGGAGAAACCGGTTTTACTGTTATGAATATGGGTTCTGATACTGAAGTACAGCCAAGACTGTTGGTCACCTGAACGGAGAAACTTCCCTGCACGTTAACAACTAAAGTATTATCAGTCGCTCCCTGGATTTCTACACCCTCGGCAAGCCATTGGTTTCCAGTTGCATAACTTGAAACTAAAGTTGTGGTTTGATCAGCACAAATGGTTACTGGACCATCCAGAGAAATCACTGGTGGCTCGGGAGCAGGGACAATTGTAATTTGGACTGTATCCACACCTGTACAACCATTTTCGGTATTTGATAAAATATAAACACCTGATTGGCATGCTTCTATTATGGATTCGTTGGCGGTGATACCATCAGGATTGGTCCACACAGGAGAAGCGCTATTGTTTGCCTGTAAAGTTACACACTCGCCTTCGCATACAGTTGTAGCTTCTGAACTAATTTCCGTAAATGGAAGCGGGTTCACAGTAATGCTAATGGTATCAGAAGTTGAAGGGCAAATCCCATTGATGGCAGTCACGTAGTAGTCGCCAGCTTCAGTCACCAAAATCTCATCAAAGTTTTCTAAACCATTACTCCATACAACGAAATTTCCTGTGTTTGCTTGAAGAATTACGCTTTCACCTTCACAAAAAGTTGTATTCCCCAATGCAGTAATGGTTGGAGCTTGAGGAACAGGATTTATGTTAACCAACAAGGTGTCAGTGCTAAC
>Ga0169931_10000933_pt1 | contig 48456 bp, 47 predicted proteins | sample Kivu_15m_20L_FD_129675 | JGI IMG/M metagenome (GOLD analysis project Ga0169931, IMG submission 129675) | Freshwater microbial communities from Lake Kivu, Western Province, Rwanda to study Microbial Dark Matter (Phase II) - Kivu_15m_20L... | ecosystem: Environmental > Aquatic > Freshwater > Lake...
AATAAAAGTTCGGGTGGATGATAGAAATAATTCTCATTTGCTCACCTTAGATTCTCGTTCAGAAGTAATCCATGATTCTTATGAGCTGCGCATCAACAAGGCGCCGTTTAGTGTTCGCACCGTGCAATTTGAGAACTTATCGTTTTTCGACACCATCCGCGACAAGCTGTTGTGGGGCTTGGATAGAAGAAATTGAACCCCATCATGAAGTCTAGAATTCAATCTTTTGTACATGCTTTTGCTGGACTTCAAGCTGCCCTCAAAACACAGCCCAATCTCAGAATTCATGTCGTGGCGACGCTATTGGCCATTGGTTTTTCGATTTACTTCGAATTGAAAACATTTCAGTGGCTTTTTGTGTTGAGTGCTGTGGCTTTGGTTTGGATCGCAGAACTTTTGAATACCGCAATTGAAGGGCTTTGTGATTTGTATTCTACGGATTTCAATCCCAAAATAAAATTTATCAAAGATGTAGCGGCTGGAGCTGTTTTGATTGCGGCCATGTATGCGCTTGGCGTGGCATGTTTTATTTTTATTCCTAAAATCACACAACTATGGACATCAATTTAAAAGGAAAAAGAATCGTTTTCACCGGCGCCACATCTGGTTTGGGCAAAGTAGCATTGAACTATTTAATACAACAAGAAGCAAAAATATTTGTTTTGTATCGCAATGAAAAGCTCATGAAAGCATTGGGAAATCATGAAAATGTTGTTCCAATGCATTGCGATTTAAGTTCGATAAAGTCCCTATACTCCGCCATTGAAATTATCAAAAATCATACAGACACGCTTGATATTTTGGTGAACAACGCTGGTTTGTGGGAATTTGGCGGATTCAAAGAAACAGTTGATGGATTCGAACGCACGTTTCAAGTGAATCTTTTGGCTCCATATATTTTGGTGCAAGGCTTGTTGCCCTTGTTGAAAAATGCCGACGCACCGAAAGTAATCACAACGGCTTCTGCGCTGCATCAAGGCACACTGAATTTTGATGATTTACAATACAGCAACAAATTTAGTGGATTCAAAGCCTACCGCCAATCCAAATTGGGGGTGATTTTACTCACGCGTTTTTGGGCAAAACAGTATGAAAATGAAATTTGTTTTGTGAGTCAGCATCCTGGTGTAGTGAGCACAGATTTGGGTCGAGACGCTGGTTGGTTTTCACGGGCTTTCTTCAAATGGTTTGGTGTTTCTCCAGAAAAAGGCGCACGAACATTGACTCATCTTTTACAAACACCTGCTAAGGAATTGGTCAGCGGGGAATACTATGCCAACTCAAAAGTAAGTAAAACAACGACCCAAGAAAGCTACAATTTGGCCAGTGCGGAAAGATTGAATAAGATTTTGGAGAATTTTACTAATAAATAGGGTCTGCTCAGAAAGTCAGAAATGTGGTAGATTTAAGGCGCAGTCAATGAAGATGTATAAGAATACCTCGAGTTGACTGCAACGAAAAAGATGCCACATTTCTGGCTTTCACCTCGAAGACCGCCATAGGCAGCCACGCAGTGAACCAGCGCAGCTAAACGAAAATTTGAAATTTTTATAGCTATGTGCAAGGTTTTTCTGAGAAAATTAATAAAAACCCTGCACTAGAAGTTGTGAATTAAGTTGTAACTATATGAAATTTAAATAGTTTGAGTTTAACTTTGTTGCTGCTTCGCGATCTGAGCAGACCCTAAATAGATTTGCGCTGAGTGCGAACATTATCTATTTAGTTTTGTTTAACCTTTATAATATAACTTTAAACAAAACTACATGTTAGTAAATACATTGAACGGAAACACAATTCACGAAGTTGAATCAATCGAAAATCAATTGGTATTGAATGAAATCGACGAGTTGGGCGATATGCACATTGCCACATCTGTTGATACTCCACTTAGAGACGATGCTTTCGACCTAAACGACAACGAAAAAATTGAACTCATTCAAGATAAATTCCGAGAAATCATGGAGGTTTTGGGACTGGATTTAACAGATGATAGTCTCAGAGGAACACCTTACCGCGTGGCCAAAATGTATGTGAAAGAGATTTTCAGTGGCTTGAACCCAGCAAACAAACCCGATGTTAAACTCTTTGAAAATAAGTACCAATACAACGAAATGTTGGTCGAGAAAAACATCACATTCTACAGCAATTGTGAGCACCATTTTGTGCCGATTATAGGAACGGCGCACGTGGCCTATATTTCAAACGGTAAAGTGATTGGACTTTCCAAATTAAACAGAATTGTACAATATTACGCCAAGAGACCACAAGTGCAAGAGCGTCTAACGATGCAAATTGCCAGTGAGTTGAAACAAATTTTACAAACCGAAGACGTCGCTGTGTTAATCGACGCCAAGCATTTGTGTGTTTCTTCGCGAGGTATAGAAGATGTGAACAGCAGCACTGTGACTGCCGAGTATTCAGGCGCATTTAAAGACATGGAAAAACGAAACGAATTTTTGAAATATGTGGAACTTTAATTTGACTTCTCTCTTACTTCGCGTACTTTTGTCATTATGACAGAAAACAAACCGACTTTAGTGATTGGCGCCAGTGAAAACCCTGATCGTTATTCCAATATTGCCATCAACATGCTGCGCGATTACAAGCTTCAGGTGCTTGCGGTGGGCAACAAAACGGGTCGCGTTAGAGACGTCAACATCGAAAAGGAAATGCCAAAATCCGATGTTGACACGGTTACGCTTTACGTTTCTCCGAAAAATCAAACAAATTTCATTGAACCCATCTTGGCTTTGAAGCCCAAGCGTGTCATTTTCAATCCAGGTACTGAAAACCAAGAATTTGCTCAGCAATTAGAAGCACAAGGCATTGAAACCATCGAAGCTTGCACGCTGGTCATGCTTAGGACAGGGCAGTATTGATAATCTCATACGAACTGAGAGACTATGCTATTGTTTGAATTTCATTTGTTCGGTTTTACGTTAGATGTGGAAACCCTTGTTACCAATATTTTAAGGAAAAAAGCATGAGCTCACTTCGAGTATGAAAATTGACTCAAGTCACTTATATAAAACTTCAAAATATGCAATATTTATTGACTTTTTTCGCATTGCTGTTATGTTTTGATGCTGTTCCCCAAGCCCTCACTTTTCACAATGAAATGGTTGAGTCTATTGAAATTTCAGCGCATATTTCTGCTCTACAAGCAAACGGAAAAGGCAAAACTCAAGGCAAACAGGAATATTATACCATTGTGTTCAACGAGCAAACAAAGTCATATCAGCTCAGCGCGTACAAGAAATCGAAATACACCGTCACATTTCAACCGCCTAGCAGGGTAGAAAAAATTAAAATTCTGTCTAAAGCAAAGTTGATGAATCGTGAACTGCTTTCAGACTTATTACAATCTTTTGAAGCTGGTACGATTGCCCCAAATTCAAGAAACTGTGGTATTTCCAAAGAGCAATTCGATGCATTAACAAGTCAAAAAAACATTTTGAAAATCATCAATAAGAGCCATTTAAAGAAGAATGTTCTTCCAACAAAATTCAACAAAACAGAAATATCAGAAATCGCTGCAATTGCTCAAAATCGCGACACTTTTGACTTGTATTTATCCACCAGATTTACAAACCCAAATTTTATTAAGCCCGTTGGCACAGACAACAGCTTTGAGATAATCATCAAGACCAAGCACAGGGAATATCAATTTGAAGCCTCTTTTATGAATCCATACAAACAACCTTGGCGCGTTGTGAAAAGTGATAAGTACGAGTCAATGACCATTTTGAATTTAAAAATTCATCAAGCTTTATTGGCTCTATTACCCGAGTCATTTTTGTTGAGGGATTAAATTTTACCAGAAGCGCTGGTTAAAGATTATGTGTTGTGGTGTATGAAGAAAATGGGTTTCTTTTGGGATTGCTAGTTCCTGAAAATTCTGTATTGCCATGAGCCATAACCCATTTCATTTTTAGGTTTTAAAAAAACCACTAACTTTGAACATTATGAACGAGTCAATTATCATTCATTCTGAAGCCATTGTTTTGCTTTGCAAGGAGCATTACGTTGAGTATATTGCCTTGTTTGGTTCTGCTGCAAAGAATATGATGCATGAAAATAGCGACATTGACCTTTTGGTTAGATTCTCAAATGAACTTGACGTCTTAGATTACGCCGATATTTATTTCTCGCTCAAAGAAAAACTTGAAAATCTTTTGGGCAAGAAAGTTGATTTAGTTTCTCAGAAATCATTGAAAAACCCTGTTCTGATAGAAAATATTGACCAATCGAAAGTGGTTTTGTATGCAGCTTAAACTACTGAAATTGAACCAAATATCCGTATTTCATCTGCGAAAAACATCATTGGACTTAGAAATATCATTTCACACGCATACGATTCAAAAGAGCCTGAGATGATTTGGGGAATTATTCAGAAAAACATCCCAGAATTGCATGTTGAAATTAGGGCGCTACGTGGACAAAACACTCAATATCTGGACCTATTTGCAAATCCTTGAAGTAGATTTAAACAAGCATCCATTTTCAGTTATCCCCAAAAATCACAAAAAAATCACCATATTTGCCATCCGCTAAAATCAAGTAATGGCTGTATTAGGAAGAATTCTCAAAGAAACCGCGAAATTTGCCAGTCAACTCAGTGAGCGACGCAAAACAGACTATTCTGTGCAAATCAAAACGCTGATGAAATTGCTGGATAAAGCCAAGTTCACCGCCTTTGGAATGCATTATGATTTTGACGGCATCATGAAAGCTGCTTTGCCTCATGTTGAGTTTTCGAAGCGCATTCCCATCACCAATTACGATGATTTTTATACCGATTGGCTGCACCGAACTTTGGAGGGTGAAAAAGATGTGATTTGGCCAGGCAAAATCCGATTCTATGCGCTCTCTTCTGGTACTTCGGGTTCGCCAAGTAAGCGCATTCCTGTTTCTGATGCCATGATCAAACGCATTCAACGCGTAAGTGTGAATCAACTATTAACACTCCACGATTACGACCTCGACACCGACTTCTATGAAAAATCTGTGTTGATGATTGGCGGAAGTAGCGCTTTAAAAAACATGGGTCATTACCAAGAAGGCGATTTGAGCGGAATTCTAACGGGTAACGTGCCATTTTGGTTTTCTAAATTCTCAAAACCGGGCAAACAAATCACGGCCATTTCCAATTGGGATGATAAAGTCGCTGCCATTGTAAAAAACGCACCCAAATGGGATATTGGTGTTATTTCTGGTGTGCCCGCCTGGGTTACCTTGGTTATGAAAGCGATTATCCAAGAATATAAACTCAACAATATCCACGAAATTTGGCCCTCCTTGAGCGTTTTTGTCTCCGGTGGCGTTTCCATCAAACCCTACAAAGAAGACATCAAAAAACTCTTTGGCAAAGACGTGCATTTTCAGGAGACCTATTTGGCCAGCGAAGGCTATTTTGCCTTTCAAAAATATGAACATGAATTGGGCATACGACTGCGCCTGAAAGCAGGAGTTTACTTTGAATTTATTCCTTTCAACGAAGATAATTTTGAAGATGGCAAGGTGAAACAAGACTGCGAAATTTTGCCCCTGCACATGGTCAGAGAAGGCGTCGATTATGCCTTGGTCATTTCCACTTGCTCTGGACTATGGCGCTATGTGATTGGCGACACCATCCGTTTTCTTTCCGACGAAACGTATGAAATTATCATCACGGGGCGCATTGCCCATTATCTAAGTATTTGTGGCGAACATCTCTCGGTAGAAAACATGCAAGACGCCATAACCGAAACGGCCAATACGTTGCAAATCTATATTCCTGAATTTACAATTTATGGAGAAAAAGTAGGCGATGAGGTTATTCACACTTGGTTTGTTGCCTCAGACAGCTTCAACGATGCCGAACAACTGGCTTCCGTGTTGGACGAATCCCTTATTGCTAAAAACGACGATTATACCGCTGTGCGCAAACGCAGTCTGCAAAAACCCAAAGTGCAGCTTGTGGCCAGCCATTTATTTTCTGATTACCTATCCAAAAAAGTGCAGCGCAGCGGACAAACCAAGTTTCCAAGGGTTTTGAAGACCCATCAAATTGAAGATTGGTTGAATTTCATCGGAAAAGCCTAAGAAAGCGCATACCAAGCATACAACAATGGACACAAATCCAACAAGCGATACAACCAAAGTCGGTTTTGTTCGGGAGAGGTCTGCATTATGAGCCCAATATGAGCAAACAAGCCCAATATTAGCACAAGGATGGAATGACTCATGCGATAATCGAGCAGAAAAAACCCCAAAGAGATAAAAAACAAGGCCAATTGCTTTGCTTTCTCCACACCCAATATCTGAGGAATTGTGCGCCGACTTCTGGCGTCGAAGTGCAAATCGCGGATGTCGAAAGGTATGGCTAAACCCAAAAAATAGAAAAAGGCCGCAGCGTATTGTGTGCCATAATTGACATCAAATTTTAGTGGAATAGCCGCACATAATGCAGACCAAGTGAGCGCCACCAAAAACGCTTTCGCAAAAGGCAAATCACTCAAGGAAACCCGGTTCTGATCGACCACCAACCATTTGAAACGATACAATAGCGTAACAACAAACAACAAGGCAATCAACAAGACTGTGCCAGTATCAAACGACAGAAAAAAGAGGGAAACCAAGGCCAAAAATCCAGACACAGCGCTCAATGCAATGTGAATTGGAATATGAACAGCATCCACTAAAACGGATAAAGTCATGACCTTCATGTGGCGAAGCATAGAAACAACACGCAATAAATTGTAAACAGACCAGGTGGCAAAAAACAAGAAAAATGCATAACCCGTGCGCTGCTCAAAACCGCCCAAAGACCCAAAAGCATAGGCCAAAACGCCCGCAGACAGTGCCGTTTCTAAGTAGGATTTTGGCAAAAACCTACGAATCAGTTCATATGTAAGAAAACGTTTTTTCACTTCACAAAAAAAGGACTTACTGAGATAGCAAGCCCTTAATTATTTCGTTTTTACATGTAAATTTAGTCAATATTCTCAATAATCATGGCGCTTGCTCCACCGCCACCATTACAGATGCCAGCACCACCAATTTTGCCGCCGTTTTGCTTCAACACGTTAATCAATGTAACGATGATTCTTGAGCCTGAGCTACCCAGTGGGTGACCCAAAGCAACCGCTCCACCGTTCACATCAACTTTAGCTGGATTCAAGCCCAATTCTTTGATATTGGCCAAACCAACTACGGAGAATGCTTGATTCAATTCCCAATAATCTACATCGGCAATTTGCATACCCGCTTTTGCCAATGCTTTTGGAATGGCAATTGAAGGCGCCGTTGTGAACCACTCAGGCGATTGAGCAGCATCTGCATAAGTCACGATGCGCGCCAAAGGCTTCAAACCATATTTTTCAACCGCTTCTTCAGAGGCCAAAATTAAGGCAGAAGCACCATCATTCAAGGTAGAAGCATTGGCAGCAGTTACTGTTCCATCCGGGTCAAAAACAGGCTTCAACGCCGGGATTTTATCCAAATTTACACTGGTGTATTCCTCATCTTTTGACACGATGATTGGGTCTCCTTTTCTTTGAGGAACGCCAACGTTAATCACTTCTTCATCAAATTTTCCAGCATCCCAAGCAGCAGCAGCTCTTTTGTATGATTCAATTGCAAAAGCATCTTGTTCTTCACGAGAAATTTCTTTCTCACGAGCACAAATTTCAGCACAGTTACCCATGTGTACCTTGTTGTAAACATCAGTCAAACCATCTTTCACCATGCCATCAATCATCTTCACATCGCCCAATTTCACGGCGTTGCGCGCATTGTAATAATGTGGCACTTGACTCATGTTTTCCATGCCACCTGCTATCACAATGTGGTTGTCGCCAGCAATAATGCTTTGGGCAGCCAAAGAAATCGACTTCATACCAGAAGCACAAACTTTATTTACGGTTGTGCAAGGCACTTTATCGCTCAAACCAGCAAACATAGCCGCTTGACGTGCAGGTGCTTGACCCAAATTGGCTTGTAACACATTGCCCATAAACACTTCATCGATCAAAGTGGCGTCAATTCCAGATTTTTGAATAGCGCCTTGAATGGCAGCAGCACCCAAATGCGTTGCAGCTACAGAAGACAAAACGCCTCCAAAACTTCCCATAGGCGTGCGCACAGCAGCTACGATATATACTTTTTTCATCTTTTAAATTTTTGAGTGCACGAAATTAGGCATTTTTGGGGAATCACAAGTGAAACGCGCTTGACCAAATACTTTCACGAACTCCATTGAATCATAAATTCTATAAAAACAAGACGAAAAAATAGAAATATTCGCGATTCGCAATTTGAGAATTGTACTTTCATTGCTTCAAAAAAGATGCTTTAATTTCATTAATCTCAAAAACATCTGGCTCCCAACCAAGCATCCCAACTGCGATTTATGATATTTACAAAGCCCTCATAAATTTTAACAAAAAATCCTTACCTTCGTTACCTTCGAATAAACATACACATGAACATAAGAGCCTACATAGTTGATGATGAACGCCTCGCGAGAGAGAATTTGAAAATGTTACTCGAATCGTTCTGTCCGGATGTGGAAGTGATTGGTGAAGCTGGCAACATCACAGACGCCGAAGAAGGTATCCGCGATTGTATGCCCGACTTGCTTTTTTTAGATATCCGTATGCCCTCAGATGCCGAAGGATTTCAACTTTTGGAGCGCATCAAAGACCTCAACATAATCGTGATTTTTGTTACGGCATTTAAGGATTATGCCATTAAAGCTTTCAACGCCAATGCTGCCTATTATGTACTAAAACCAGTTGATATTGAGGAATTACAATTGGCTGTTCAGAAAGTAATGGACACCAAAGTTATTTTTGATGCAGACGATAGCAATTTCGAAGTTTATCAGCAAACATTGAAGCAACTTGCTGACACTTTGATCAATAACAAGCACACGGGTCGTTTTGCAATAGCCCATACCAAAGGCTTGAAAATTGTTGAGGAAAAAAATGTGATGTACTTTGAGGCGCAAGGCAATTGCACCATGCTCTATTTTAAAGATGGTAGCAAATATTTGGATACCCGAACGCTCAAGACCTACGAATCTATTGTTGACCCCAAAGAGTTTTTCAGAATCCATAAATCCTATTTGGCGAATATGTCGTGTATTGTAGAATATGTACACTCCGACGGTCATTATGTGCTTCTGGCCAATAAAATTGAATTGCCTGTGGCGCGCAATCGCGTGGCCGATTTTGTGAAGGTATTAAAAGGACTTTAATGCTCAAATTTCTAGCAATTATAAGCTTGATTGTTGCGTGCGGATTAGCGCGGGCACAGGAGTATGCTTTTCGAGAATATTCACTCAAACAAGGATTGCCACAAAGCCAAGTGATGGCGATTAATCAAGACGCCGACGGATTTTTGTGGGGAGGCACTTTAGGTGGTTTGGCGCGCTTCGATGGCAGTAATTTCGACGTATTTACGCTTGAAAATGGTCTGCTCAACAACCGCATCACCTTCATCAAGTTTGTAAACAATACCATGTATGTTGGTCACGAAAATGGCGTTTCTATTTTCTTGGGCAAAGGCAAATTCAAAGCAATCAGTTCACCCAAAATTAAAGACAACACCAAGCTTTCCGACCTCATCGAATTTCATGGGAAAATTCTGGTTTCATCGAATGGCTCAGGATTATTTGAACTAAAAAACGAGAAGCTCATAGCCATAAAACACAATATTGAAGATGAAGAATTGAGCGGTGAATTTGAGCGGATTAGAAAAATGGCTGTTTATAACGACAAACTTTATTTCGGCACCAGAGGCGGACTGTTTATGACTCATAATCTTCGTGAATTCACTCATTTCACATTCAGTGAAGATTGGAGTGTAAGTGACATTCATGTGTCCGATAACGACGGCTTTTATGTAACCACTTACAACGCAGGAGTTTATCGCTTCAATTCATCAAAAACAATTTTCCATCCCAAGCCCTTGTCTGATCTAAACTGTTCTCAAATCATTGTGGAAAGCGACAACAGCTACTGGCTGCTCACCGAATCCAATGAAATTCGCAGAAGCTCTAAATCATTTCGGTTTTTATTCACCCAAATATCGGGTTTACCCAAAGAGAATATCAGTACACTTTTCATCGACAACAATTCGAGTTTATGGATTGGCACAGAGGGGCGCGGATTGATACACTTTTTGGGAACGGCTTTCACCAAATACACCAATATAGAAGCCCCTGTTTTGAGTATTAATCAAGACGAACAGGGACGTTTTTGGATGGGTACACTTAATGATGGCTTGTTTTATTTCCAAAACGGAATTTGGGTAAGATATGAAAATGAGTTCCTTCTCGACAACAGCGTTTGGTGTTCAGTTAATGACCCTAATGATGGCATTTGGTTTGGCACCAATGCAGGGCTTTTGAACATACAAAATGGGAAGCCAATTTGGCACACCACATCGAGCAACAGTGAATTGCCAGACAACAAAATAAATGCGCTACATGTCGATGCCAACAAATATATTTGGGTTGGAACACGCAAAGGATTGGCTTATATAAAGTCTAATGAAGTTCACCACTTTGAGCCCTCCAACAATCCGGAAATGTTGCACCTCATTCGCGATATTGAATCCAAGAATCAAGTATTGTATGTTGCCACGAAAACGGCGCTTTTGAGTATAGAAATACTGTCAAGAAAAGTGGAGCCACATGTTATTTCAGGTCTGAGTCCAACCTTTTCGTGCTTGGAGTTTGACCACAACAACAATCTTTGGATTGGAACAGAAGAAGGACTTTTTGTGATGATTGACAACGAGATCAAGGCCATTGAATTTTCAAGCAAAAGTGCCGACCGATTTATCAATTTCATTATTCGGAAAAACAAGCAGATGTATGTGGGCACCAACAATGGCGTTTTCCTATTGTCTGATTTTGCAAATGATTTGAGCACTTTTAAGCAACGGCATTTCGCAGAATCGTCGGGCTTGATGGGTACTGAAACCAACATCAACTCTGCCTATTTCGACGCATCGGGACAACTTTGGTTCGGTACAGCAGAAGGCGTTTATTCCTTTCAAAATAAACTGTTGAATGAAGCGCTTGAAACCTACAAACCTAAGTTATTTCTGAGCGATTTTCAGGTAAATTTTGTTTCAACAGAATTGGATGACGAGGCTTCAACCTTGACCTTAAAATACAACCAAAACAGGTTGCGCTATACGTTTAGAGTCATCGACTTGCAGGATGCCGATGGTGTTGTTTTAGAATACCAACTGGGTTCAGATTTCGAAGATTGGGTGCCTGCGGGCTCCGAGTCTGAAATTTCTTTTAATCAATTGGCGCCCGGAAGCTATACCCTTTCTGTGCGCGCCAAAAGCAGCAATGGTAACTATTCTGACGTGTTGGTTTTCCAATTCAAAATCAATCAACCCTATTATGCTTCCTGGTGGTTTATCCTGCTCATGTTGATGGGACTCGGCTTAATTACGATAGCCGTTGTGCGCTACCGCATTCAACAAATCCGCACCAAAGAAAATCAAGAGCGCTTGGAGTTGACCAATCGTTTGAATTCGCTGGAACAACAAAGTTTGAACGCATCCATGAACCGACATTTCATTTTCAATGCGCTCAATTCTATCCAATATTTCATCAACACACAAGACAAATTATCGGCAAATAAGTACCTCACCAAATTCGCACAACTCATCCGAAAAAACCTAGACAGTTCGGCATCACGGGAAAATCTTGTGCCCTTGTCGGAAGAAATTCAGCGCTTGGAATTGTATCTGACCTTAGAAGCCATGCGTTTTGAAGGGCGATTCAAATACACATTCGAAATAGATCCAGAAATTGAACTTGAAGAAATCCGAATTCCACCCATGTTGTTCCAACCTTTTGTTGAGAATGCAATCATCCATGGCATTTTGCCCCTTGAACAATTGGCTGGCGAAATTGCTTTCAAAGCGGAATTGCTCAACGAAAATTTTATTGAGTTCACCATCACCGACAATGGGGTAGGGTATTCGAAAAGCTTGAAAGAAAAGAACTCGACAGGTGATCATTTTTCGCATGGCACCACCATCACCAAATCGCGCATTGAAGTAATTCGTAAAATATCGGGCGATGTGATTGATTTAGATGGGCCTAAAGATTTAATGAATGAGATCAATCAATTGGCTGGAACCATTGTGAGGATTAGGATAGGAGTATAAAAAAAGCCGTCCCAACATATGTTGAAACGGCTTTAAAAGCGTCTATTTTGCTTAATTTTTCTCGAAAGTCAATAGGTCGATGCTGTTATCACCTCCACTCACGTGCTTCAATTCAATTTTCGAAGAATTCTGTGTCAAAATTTCCCAATCTTCATCCAATTCGTCGAAGTTGTTCACGTCATCGAAATTCAAATCCAATTTGGTTTTCCCGCTGTCTTCACGTGTACTCCAAGTGCCATTCACAGTGTTGGAACCAGAAGTAGCTTTCACAATTCCTCCATCCATAAAATCAAATGAGTAACCAGTGAAATATGACGTTTCATTCACGCCATCTTCGCTGAAAAGGGTTACTTTCCAAGAAGTGTCCTGCAATACAGCAGCTGAATTAGAAGGAGAGATTTTTTCATCTTTTTTACAAGAAGAAACAGTGGTGATGGCCAAAAGCACCAAGGCTAAAAATTTAATCGTTTTCATTTTTCTAAGTTTTAATATTAATAATCAGATTACACACAATAGGTTGGTTAATTTACTAAATCCAAATTATCTCTTAGCTTTAGGGCAAGATGAAATCCCAAGTAAAGTATATAAGGGACAAAAACTTATAAAACTTGTAAGCGTAAATACACCAGCCACAACCAACAAAATAATGGCGAGGGTGCTTTCGACAAGGTCGGCAAAAATTAATCCTACCAAAACAGCAGCAATTACTAAGCGAATTACGCGATCTAAATTTCCCATGTTCTTTTTCATACTATTGTGTTTTTAAATTATTTGACAAAGTTACGACAGAAACAAACCAAGCAGTGGTGACCAAAGTCACAACCTTCCATCCTCGACACATTTATAGGATGGTCCTTTATTTACCACATAAGACCTCAAAGACCACCGAAGGTAGCCACGCAGTGAACCAGCGAAGCTAAACATAAGTCACAAAAAGAGAAACCTTCCATATCTTATGTGCCTCATGTGGTTCGTTTTTTAACACAACTTGTCCTCGGCAACGGGATAAGGAAAATAAGTCACAAAAAGAGAAACCTTCCATATCTTATGTGTCTCATGTGGTTCGAATTACATGGTTACATCAATTCGTAGTATAGCTCGTTTACAAATGTGAAATGACCTTCGGCATATAGATTTGTTACGTTGAAGTTTATCATTAGCCCTTTGGGTTTACCCAGTAATTTCATGTATGTCATAATTTGTGCCTGGTCTATTGGTAAAACTTCAGTTTTTGACTTGATTTCAAGTGGAAGTATTTCCTCAATAAAAAAATCACACCTGAGCGGCGTTGACATATTTAAATCTTTGTATTCAACCGCAACAATTTGCTGTTCGGTATATGCTATCCCTCGGAGTGAAAGCTCATATGCCAAACACTCTTGATAAACAGACTCTAAAAGTCCTGGGCCTAGAATTCGGTTCACTTCTATAGCAGCACCTGTCACCTCGTAAATGAGGCGGTTTAATTGTTTTTTGGTAATCATTTTTTGTAGGTTAAAAGTTGAATAATTAAAAAATAAATAGTTATGGATAAAAGGCCTCCTCGATATGTTCAATTACCGTTCGATAGGAATTGTGAACAATAGAAACAATATCGAATCGGGCATTCACATCCAAATCTTTGCTCACAATGTAGTGATGCGCCGCTTTGATCAATTGCCTTTGTTTGGATTTGGTTACAGCCAGATAGGGCTCACCAATTTCAGCAGTTTGCCGCGTTTTCACCTCAACGAAAACCAAATCGCTTCCGTGGGTCATAACCAAATCAATCTCTGCTTTGTTGAAACTGTAATTGCGCTCTTTGAGTTGAAAGCCTTTTTTCAGCAATTCAGCGAGCGCCAAGTCTTCCCCAGTCTTGCCGAGGTCGTTGTGTTCTGCCATGATGTAATAGTTTAGGTTCGGCAAATATATAAAAGTAAGTAACAAAAGCCAATTTTACCGTTACTTTTGTTGCTTCACAATTCAAACTATGAGATTATTCTTTGCGCTTTTCATTTTAATTTTTGTGTTTTCTGCGACACATGCTCAAAGTACATACAAGCGTCGGAAACCCAAAAACGCCTACGCACAAGGCACCTTAGATTTGGCATTGGGCTACAACAAAAGCGCCTATTCAGCAAGCACCATGCGTTTTGTAGGTGACGCGTATGATTTCAGACTCAAAGGTGTTCGCGCTCAAGACAACCCCGCTCCGTTTTCTGGCGCATATTTTAATCCCGCCAAGTTTACAAGGCAACAATACAACGTTCGCTTGGGCTACAATTTCAAGAATTTTTGGAACCTTTCTTTTGGCTTCGACCACATGAAGTATGTGATTGAAGATGGTCAAGAAGTTGAAATCGCTGGCTTTGTGAATGCGGGTGCAGACCCTCTATGGAATGGCACTTTTGGCAATGGTCAAAAACGTGTTTTGAATGCTTCTCATTTTCAATATCAAAACACTGCTGGATTGAATTATTTGCGTGTGCAATTGTCAAGAAACTTAGCCCCTTTTGAATTTGCCCGCGATGGCAATTTTTCAATCAATTGGCTTTATGGCGTTTCTGCGGGTGCTTTGATTTCATCCACAGATTTTACGTTTGAAGGGTATCGAACAGAGCGAGTGAATAGTCTGAGCGGCTATGGTTTATCTATCCACACCGGACTGCGTTTTATCTTTTTCAAACATTTCTTTTTGCAAGGCAATTTGGCAGGTGGGGTGATGCATCAAGTGAAAGCCAAAACAAGACCAGCCGAGCTAAGTCACGCATCTCATGTGTTTACCTATGGTGCTGTCGAGGGACTTTTCGGATTTTTATTCTATATCCGACCTACAAATGATTGTAATAGCTGTCCGAAGTGGTAGTAAGAATTTGGAATTGCTTTTCTAAAAAATCGAAAGCCTTATTTCTTCGCCAAAATTGCTGTAGTTGAGTAACCATCTACCAAGTCAATCGTTTTCACCACTCCTCCGTAAGCTTTAACTTCTGTTGAACCCACGATGAATTTTTTCGAGTTGGCATCTGTTTCAGCGGCATCATAATCAGCACCTTTCACCAAAACATCAGGCTGGATTTGTTGAATTAGTTTCAACGGCGTGTCTTCAGAAAAAATCACAACGGCATCTACAAAAGTAAGTGCGCCCAATAAAAACGCACGGGCATTTTCTGGATTTATCGGACGATTTGGTGCTTTGTTTTGGGCGCGTACTGATGCATCGTCGTTTACAGCTACTACCAATATTTCTCCCAATTCTGCAGCTTTGGCTAGATAGGTAACATGACCCAAATGTAAAATATCAAAGCAGCCATTGGTAAACACCACCTTTTTGTTTTCCTTGCGCCAAAGATTTCGCCGCACTTGTAAAGCATCAAGTGTGTGGATTTTCTTTTCTATGTTGCGCAAAATGTCAGTCATTGTTCACTGGGAATTTTCTCGAAATATAAACCAAAGATATCAAACCGAGCACAATAAGGAAAAAGGTTTGCGTGAGCCAAATCACAGTAGCTAATGCCAATGCGGTGTTGTGTGCGCCAACAAAATCAGGGAAAGCGTAGAAAGTAATCACGGTGCCAACAAACAGCGGATAAACACCCACGCCTCCATTGGTGAGCATTACGCCCAATGTGCCAGCAATAAATCCCATCAAAATACCTTGAACGGGCACATATTGAGTTTCTTCAAGGGCCATAAAGCAAACGCCAAAAAACAAAATGTACAAAACCCAAATCAATAAGGAATGCAGTACAAAAGCGCCCGGGTTTTTGGATTTGAAAATCGAAAATAAACCCGATTTCACACCGTCAATCAGGTTCCAAATTTTATCGCGCAAGGCCACATTTTTTCTTAAAAAAACCCAAGCCACGAGCGCCACAAAAACAAATCCAGCCAAAACATAAATCATCACGCCAGAGCCCTCTTTTTCGTTTCCAGCAAGCAATTTGTCGTAAAGCGCATAAAAGTCTGTTAAACTCAGCGAAACAGTGATTAAACCGACAATCATCAATAGAATCAAATCTATAGCGCGCTCGGCGATAATCGTTCCAAAGGCTTTACTAAACGGCACATCATTGGTTTTGAGTAATACGCCTGCTCGCGAAGCTTCTCCAGCTCTTGGCAAAACCATGTTCACCACATAACCTACCATCGTGGCATGATAACGATTGGCAAAACTGGTTTGATAGCCCATAGGTTCCAATAAATATTTCCAGCGGTGAGCGCGAATCAGGTGACTCATCAAGCCAATCAGCAAGGAAAAACCAATCCACCAATAGTTCATTTCCTTGATTTTGTCCCAAAACGCGGCCTGATCTTGCTTTTGAATCAAGTCCACCATATACCAAACCAAATAAATCCCAACCACAGCAGGGATGAGCACTTTTAGAATTTGAACGATGGATTTTTTCAAATGCGTGTTTTTGTGAAAAACTTAATCGAGAAGATTGGTTTGTTCATTCGGAAAAACCAACGAAGGTTTAAATGTTTTAGCTTCTTCGAAATCCAGAAAACCGTAGCCAATAACAATCACAATATCATTGACTTGGCATCTGCGAGCGGCAGGACCATTCAAACAAATCGTGCCCGAATTGCGCAAGCCTTTGATAACATAGGTTTCCAAGCGCTCACCGTTATTGCAATTGACCACCTGAACGCGCTCACCTTCCAATAGATTTGCTGCTTCCATCAAAGCCTCATCAATGGTGATGCTACCGATGTAGTTTAAATCTGCTTGAGTTACACGAACGCGGTGAATTTTGGATTTACAAATCTGAATCAACATATTTTCTGATTGAGGAGGCAAAGTTAGTTAATTCAATTTTATCAGCTCCATATTATCAATCAATCGCACCTCTTCACAATAAGCCGCGATGAAGCAACGTGCGCCAGGAACCCATTCGTTTTCCAAAATTTGAAGGGTATTGCTATCGCAAATTTCGAAATACTCCAACGACAAATTGCTTTTCTCGAATGCAGAGGCACAAAAGCTTTTCACTTGCGCGGGCGTCATTTTTGTTGCCAATTTTTTTGCTTCAAGCAAGGTGTTATATATGATTAAAGCGTCATCCATACCTTTGCTGCTCAATCGTTGATTTCTGCTGCTCATAGCCAAACCCGTTTTTTCACGAAGCGTTGGACAGGCAACTATTTCCACATCAAGCCGCAAGTCGCTCACCATTTTTCGGATAACTGCCAACTGTTGATAGTCCTTTTCGCCAAAATAAGCCTTGTCGGGCTTCACTATATCAAAGAAGCGATGCACCACATTTATAACGCCTTCGAAGTGACCTGGTCTAAACATGCCCTCCATGACGGTGTTAATCAAGGTCAAATCTACGTCAATGGTATGTGTGTGATTCGGAAAATCTGGATACATCATAGTTACTTCCGGAACAAAAACAGCATCGCAGTTGGTACTAAATAACATACGGATGTCATTTTCTAAGCTTCGGGGGTATTTATCTAAATCTTCCGTCGAATTGAACTGTGTTGGATTCACGAAAATACTCACAACTACTGCGTCGCACTCAGCTTTGGCTCGTTCCACTAAAGAAACATGACCCGCATGAAGAGCACCCATAGTAGGAACAAATCCTATAGATTTACCCTCTATTTTATTGTTTTGAAGCCACTTGGAAATGGAATCTACCGTCTTGAATGATTGCAATTATTTGCGCTTTAGAAATTTCAGGGCGCAAAACTATTCGTAAATTATCGATTTTCCGATTTTTTTAGTTAATTTTGCAATGTTTAATTTGAAAAGGGAATATGGAGAAAAAGCGTGTATTATTTATCTCTCAGGAGATCAATCCTTTTTTGGCCAAAACTGAGCTGGCTAATTTTATCAGAAAAGTTTCACAAGGAATCCACGATTCAGGAAAAGAAATCAGAGTTTTTATGCCCAAGTTTGGCGCCATCAACGAGCGACGCCACCAACTGCACGAAGTAATTCGTCTTTCGGGTATGAATTTGATTATTGATGATCACGATCACCCGCTGATTATCAAGGTTGCTTCAGTGCCATCGACAAGAATCCAAGTGTATTTCATTGATAACGAGGAGTATTTTAAAAGAAAATCTATCGAATGCGAGGACGATGGTTTGGCCTGTCCAGACAACGATGAGCGCTCGATGTTCTTTTGCCGTGGTGTTATGGAAACAGTGAAAAAATTGGGCTGGAAACCGGATGCAATTGTTTGCAGTGGTTGGATGTCAACATTTATGCCTTTGTATATCAAGGATGTATTTGCCAATGAGCCACACTTCAATGAAGCCAAACTTATCTATTCTGTTTATGAAGATGTGCCTAACTTCAAGTTTTCTGACCGCTTTATCGATAAGTTGAAATTTGACGGTTTCAGTGAAGAAACCATTAATGCGCTTAGCGACGGAGATTTAGATGCTGTTAGAAAATACGCTATGCATTTGGCTGATGGCGTAGTTTTTTGCACAAAAGATGCAGATAAAAATATGAAATCGCTTTGTGATTCGTTATTCTGTCATCAACTAGATTTTGACACCGATGAAACGCCCATGAAATTGCTTTCTGACTTTGTTGACAAAATAGTTGAAGAGCCAGTACTTTCTGAATAATTACAAAACTGAATGACAAAGAACATTTTTCTACTAGCCCTATTCACTTCGGGTGTGCTTTTATCGTTGATTGCGTGCAAAAAAAAGGAGTCTCTTCTAGGTAAAGAAATCTATGACGAATCCATGCTTTTAGACGCCAACGGTATTGATACCTTTTCTATCGTTGCTTCTACCGAATACGTGGATTCAACCATTACGGCCAATGCGCGATTAGCACTTCTAGGTAGCTACGTCGACCCAGTTTTTGGTAAGGTTTCTGCCGGATTTTACACGCAACTCAGATTGGCAGCCAACAACCCTGATTTTGGTGATATTGCTACTATTGTGATTGATTCTGTTGTGTTGGGCATGGAGTATCGCGACCAATATGGCTTGGGCAATTATCAACAAGATTTTGCTGTCTTTAGAGTCACTGAAGATTTGAGCGCAGATTCGTTATACCAAAACAACTCAACATCTGAAGTGGGATTGGTTAATCTTATTGAAACTGGCTTTGAAAGTTTTATTCCCGATGTGAAAAAGCCACATTTTGAAGGAACGGATACAGTTGCAAGTCCACCACAATTAAGATTGCGCTTGAAAAACTCGTTTGGACAAGAGTTAATCAACAGTTCAACATCGGGTAATATGCTGAATAATGAAACTTTTCTGAGCTATTTCAAAGGATTGCACGTGGTTACCCAAAATGCAAATATAACAGGCCTTAACGGCGCTGTATATTCATTGGATTTGCTCGATTCAGATTCTAAATTGACCATTTACTATAAGCAAGGTGATGTCCTAAAAACATTTAACTTAATCATCAATAGCAATGCGGTGAGATACAATAAGGTTATCTACGATGATTCCAATACCAAATTGAGCGATCTGATTTCAAATAGTGCTCTTGGAAGTAAGGAGTTTTATACGCAATCGGGCAACGCTAGGGCCGTCGTTAGATTTCCTGGTGTACAAAATCTGAACAACAAAACGGTTATTCATCGGGCGACACTTTATTTGCCTTATCAGTATTTTAATGGTGACGACCGCTACCCAAGCGAACGCATTTTTGTTTACAACAAGCGCGCGGATGGTGATGGTATTTGGGGTCTCGCATTAAACAGTGGTGTTTTGGTTCCAGTTACTTTTCCTTTTGTGCCTCAATTTAGTAGATATCAGGTTGATGTCACTTCTTTTATTCAGGGTTTGGTGAAACAAGATCCGGATTACACAAACCCAGAGCTGATTATTATTGGCGCTCGAACAAATGATAACGTTGAGCGTATTATTTTCAATGGTATTGAAAGTGACAATAAGTATCGCCCGAAGTTAATTATTACTTATACTGAATTTTAATTATGTGTGGAATTGTTGCATATTTAGGCACTAAAGACGCTTACCCTATACTAATCAAAGGTTTAAAGAGATTAGAATATAGAGGTTATGACAGTGCTGGCGTCGCTTTGATGGATGTGAATGGTATCCGCACCTATAAAAAGCAAGGTAAGGTATCGGCATTGGAGAATTTTGCAGCGGCTCAAGATATTTCTGGAACTATTGGAATTGCCCATACACGTTGGGCTACTCATGGTGAACCAAACGATGTAAATGCCCACCCGCACAAGGGATCGGCACTTGGTGATTTAGTTATTGTTCACAATGGAATTATCGAAAACTACGACGTGTTGCGCGATGGTTTGAAACAGCGTGGACATATTTTTGAAAGTGAAACTGATACAGAGGTGCTCGCACATTTGATAGACGACGTTCGCAAGAAAGAAAACGTAGATTTGGAACAAGCTGTTCGAATTGCGCTCACAAGTGTAATTGGAGCTTATGCCATTGTGGTGTTGAGCAAAGATGAACCACAGCGTATGGTCGCAGCCCGAAAGTCTAGTCCATTAGTTGTTGGAATCGGCGAAAACAATGAATTTTATTTGGCTTCCGATGCCACACCAATTATTGAATATACCAAGAATGTGGTGTACCTCGAAGACGAGGAAATTGCTGTGGTTGATCGTCAAAAAGGCTTAAAAATCATTGACATACGCAACCAAGAGCAGACACCTTATATCCAAGAACTAGAAATGGAACTTGAAGCCCTTGAAAAAGGTGGACATGATCATTTCATGTTGAAAGAAATTTATGAGCAACCGCGATCTATTTATGACTGTTTTCGCGGTCGTTTGAACAGTTCGGAAGGCTGGGTTAGATTGGGAGGTATTAAGGATTATGAACGTAAATTACTGAACGCAAATAGATTCATATTCGTAGCTTGTGGCACTTCTTGGCATGCTGCTCAGGTAGGCGAATATTTGATTGAAGAGTTGGCGCGAATTCCAGTTGAAGTTGAATATAGCAGCGAGTTTAGATACAGAAATCCAATCATTAATGAGAATGATGTTGTATTGGCCATTTCTCAATCTGGCGAAACAGCAGACACATTAGCGGCTATCGAAATTGCGAAATCGAGAGGAGCAACAGTTTTGGGAATTTGTAACGTGGTGGGTTCGTCTATTTCTCGTGCCACGCACGCTGGTATGTACACCCATGCGGGACCTGAAATTGGTGTGGCATCTACCAAAGCTTTTACAGCACAGGTTACTGTTTTGACTTTGTTGGGACTCTATTTGGCTTCTTTAAAAGGCACTTTGAGTGAATCGCGCTTGCAAGTTTTACTTACTGAATTAGAAAATATACCGAAAAAGGTAGAAAAGCTATTGGAAACCAACCAACACATCGTCGATATTTCTAAGGTTTACATGAACGCAACAAACGCACTTTATTTAGGTCGAGGAAATTGTTTTCCTGTTGCACTTGAAGGCGCCTTGAAGTTGAAAGAAATTTCGTACATCCACGCAGAAGGCTATCCAGCTGCGGAAATGAAACATGGCCCCATTGCACTTATAGACGAGAATATGCCTGTTATTGTGATTGCAACAAAAGGCCCCTCTTATGAAAAAGTGGTTTCAAATATCCAAGAGGTAAAAGCGAGAAAAGGTAAAATTATTGCAATTGTTACAGAAGGAGACACCGCTGTGAAAGCCATGGCCGATCACTGCATTGAAATCCCAGAAACAGACGAAATTTTGATGCCTCTTTTGGCTACTATTCCGCTACAGCTGTTGTCGTATCACATCGCTACAATGCGCGGTTGCAATGTAGATCAACCGAGAAATTTAGCCAAATCGGTAACCGTTGAATAGAAGAATCGTTTGAAACACAATACTTATTCAAGTTCAGCGTTTATACTACCCATGCAAAAATGCTTTGTTTTCATTTTGATTCTTGGTTTAGGGTTGACAGACCTAAACGCTCAGTCTTTGGGTGAAAAATCTGAATTGGGTTTTATTTTAGGCGGAAGTTATTATACCGGAGAACTGAATAGAATGGGTCATTTCCGACAAGTTTCACCGGCCGCTGGAATCATTTATCGCTATAATGTAAATCCACGCTTGGCCTTGAGAGGCAGTGTGTTTGGTGGTCATATCAAAGGTGATGATTCCAAATCAAGACACGCATTTGATCAGAATAGAAATTTGAGTTTTCGTTCTCCCGTAGTGGAAGGTGCTTTTGGTATTGAATTCAATTATATGAATTATGCCACGGGGCGTTTGTTTGGTGAACGCTATTGGTACACCCCATACATGATTGTGCAACTATCGGTGTTTTATTTTAATCCACAAGCCGAATTGAATGGGCAGTGGTATGAATTGCAACCGCTTGGCACTGAAGGTCAGGGAACATCACTTTCAAACAGGAGCACCTATTCAAGGGTGCAAGTTTCAATGCCCTTAGGTCTCGGTTTTAAATTCAACATCCACAAAAAAGTACAAGTGAGCTTGGAATATGGTATGAGACTAACGTTTACCGATTACTTGGACGACGTACGTGGTAGCTATGTTGACCCTATAGAATTGGCAGCTATAAACGGATCTATTGCCGCTAGTCTTTCCGATCGCAGCTTGAATCAAGTTGGCTCATCAGGCAGAAACGTTGGATCGCGTAGAGGCGATGGAGCTTTTCGAGATTGGTACAGCTTCTTCGGAATTGGGATTACGTTTAAATTGGGGCAGAGAAGTGAATGTGAGTGGAGCGATCAATAAACGCCTAAAACTCACAATTATTCGGTGTTCTGGGGAACGGAATTACATCGCGGATGTTGGTCATTCCAGTAACAAACATAATCATGCGTTCAAAGCCTAGTCCAAAACCAGCATGCGGCACCGAACCAAAGCGACGTGTATCCAAATACCACCAAAGGTCTTCTTCTGGAATATTGAAATCAGCACATTTCTTTTTGAGGACATCCAAACGTTCTTCACGTTGCGAACCACCTACAATTTCTCCAATACCAGGGAATAATACATCCATAGCAGCTACTGTTTTTTCATCATCATTTTGACGCATGTAGAAAGCCTTAATTTTGGCTGGATAGTTACTCAATATAACGGGCTTCTTAAAATGCTTCTCAACCAAATAACGCTCGTGTTCAGATTGCAAATCAATTCCCCAAGAAACGTCAAACTTGAATTGACCTTTTTTATAGGGCTTCGATTCCAGTAGTAATTCGATGGCTTCTGTGTACGTGATTCTTTCAAAAGGATTGTCTATTACAAAGCGCAAACGTTCAACCAATGTCAATTCATTTCGTTCATTTTGTGGCTTGTTATTTTGCTCGTTGATTTCGCGCTCATTCAAGAAAGCCAAATCGTCTGGGCAGTTTTCGATCACATAAGAACAGATGTATTTCAAGAAATCTTCCGTCAAATCCATGTTGTCAACCAAATCATGGAAAGCCACCTCGGGCTCAATCATCCAAAACTCAGCCAAGTGGCGCGTTGTGTTTGAGTTTTCTGCACGGAAAGTGGGACCAAAAGTGTACACTTGACCCAAAGCCAAAGCGCCCAATTCCGCTTCTAATTGCCCAGAAACCGTTAAACTCACTTGTTTACCAAAAAAATCTTCTTCAAAGTTGACGCTGCCGTCTTCTTTGAGTGGCGGATTGTTGGGGTCGATGTTGCTCACATGAAACATTTCACCTGCGCCTTCTGCATCCGAGCCCGTGATAATAGGGGCATGTAGATAGAAATAACCTCTATCGTTGAAGTATTTATGAATGGCAAAAGCCACAGCATGACGAATTCTGAAAACAGCTCCAAACGTGTTGGTTCTGAAACGCAAATGGGCTTGCTCACGCAAATATTCCAAACTGTGGCGTTTGGGTTGCATCACCGTTTTGGCAACTTCGTCAGGATTAGCATCACCAATGATTTCAAGTGAAGCAACCAAAATTTCGATTGCCTGACCAGCACCAGCAGATTCAACCACTTTTCCTGTTACACCAACTGCAGCGCCTGTTGTAACGCGTTTCACCAAATGCTCATCGAAAGCGTCCAATTCCAATACCGCTTGGATATTTTTGATGGTTGAACCGTCGTTGATTTGGATAAACTGATTGTTTCTAAAAGAGCGTACCCACCCTTTCACAACCACTTCTGAGCCGAGCGTATATTCATTCAATAACGCTGCAATTTTTGTGCGTTTCATCGTGCTTTGTACTAAGAAAATTAAAGTTTACGAGCTACTTCCACTTCTTCGAATGCTTCAAGTGTGTCATTCACCTGAATGTCATTGAACTTATCGATACTGATACCACATTCATAACCGTGTTTCACCTCTTTTACTTCGTCTTTGAAGCGTTTCAAATCTTTCACTACACCCGTGTGAATCACGATGCCATCGCGAATAACGCGCATTCTGCTTTTTCTGGTAATAGTACCTTCCAAAACAAAACATCCTGCAATTGTACCCACCTTCGTGATGTTGAAGACTTCTCTAACTTCAGCCGAACCAACAATCTGTTCTTCAATTTCTGGAGACAACATCCCCTCCATTGCCGATTTGATTTCCTCAATGGCTTTGTAAATGATAGAGTATAAACGAATATCAATTTGTTCGTTTTCAGCAAGTTTTCTAGCTGCTTGTGACGGACGAACCTGGAATCCAACGATAATAGCATCAGATGCAGAAGCCAAATTCACATCGTTTTCAGTAATGGCACCAACGCCTTTGTGAACGATATTTACTTGGATTTGCTCTGTAGAAAGTTTCAATAAAGAGTCGGACAAGGCTTCGATCGAACCATCCACGTCACCTTTCACAATCAAATTCAATTCCTTGAAGTCACCAATCGCCAAACGACGACCAATTTCATCAAGAGTAATGTGTTTCTGAGTTCTAAGACCTTGCTCACGGTACAATTGTTCGCGTTTGGTGGCAATTGTTCTCGCTTCGCGTTCGTCGTCCATTACGTGGAATTTATCTCCGGCGTTTGGTGCGCCGTTGATACCCAATATTGAAATTGGAGTAGCAGGACCGGCTGTTTCAAGCTGTTTTCCGTGTTCGTTGTGCATCGCTCTAACACGACCCGCACAGCGACCTGCAAGGATTATATCACCCACCTTCAAGGTTCCTGCCTCAACAAGCATATTGGTTACGTATCCACGACCTTTGTCAAGAGAAGATTCAATAATTGTACCTACCGCATTTTTATTAGGATTGGCTTTCAAATCAAGAAGTTCGGCTTCCAACAATACTTTTTCCAACAACAATTCGATGTTGATGTTTTGCTTGGCCGAAATTTCCTGACATTGGTATTTTCCACCCCATTCTTCAACCAAGATATTCATGGCAGAAAGTTGTTCGCGAATTTTATCAGGGTTTGCACCCGGTTTATCCACCTTGTTGATAGCAAAAACCATAGGCACATTAGCTGCTTGAGCGTGCGCGATTGCTTCTTTCGTTTGAGGCATCACGTCATCGTCTGCCGCTACAATGATAATGGCGATATCGGTTACTTGGGCACCACGAGCACGCATCGCAGTAAAGGCTTCGTGACCAGGTGTATCCAAGAAAGTGATGCGTTTTCCGCCATCCAGTTTCACCGAGTAAGACCCGATGTGCTGCGTTATTCCACCCGCTTCACCTTCCACAACATTGGCCTTACGGATTTTATCCAAAAGCGATGTTTTACCGTGGTCAACGTGACCCATTACAGTAACAATTGGAGGTCTAGGAAACAAATCTTCAGGTTTGTCTTCAACTGTTGCAATGGCTTCTTGTACTTCCGCGCTTACAAATTCAACTTCGAAGCCAAATTCGTCGGCAACTATAGCAATAGTTTCAGCATCGATTCTTTGGTTGATCGAAACAAATATACCCAAAGACATACATGTGCCAATTACTTGTGTAGGTTGAACGTTCATCATCGAAGCTAATTCAGAAACAGTAACGAATTCCGTGAGCTTCAATATTTTTTCTTCCATTTCGGCCTCCATGGCTTCCATTTCACGACGTTGTGCACGTTCATCTCGCTTATTACGTCTAATTTTAGAAGCCTTTGACTTTCCACCACCTGTTAATTTGGATAGCGTGTCTTTGATTTCTTTCTGAATAGCCTCTTCAGAAATTGGAGCTTTATCATGTACGTTTGCTGGTTTTTTGAAATTATTACCAGTATTACTTGCGGGTTGATTGGTAGGCGGCGTATTGACCTTTTTAATTCTCTTGCGCTTCTTTTTGTCGGCAGCACTTTCGTTTTGCGATGAAGAAGCAACAGGTTTTTCTTTGGGGTTGAAAACAGGCAATTCAATCTTACCCATTAATTTCACCCCGCTCAGTTTTTCAGAAGTGGCCTTAATCAATTGGATTTCTTCTTTTACTGGCGCTGTTGGTTTTGTTTCTGGTTCAGGCTCAACCGCTTTTGGCGCTTCTTTCACTGGTTCAGCAGCTTTCGGCGCCTCCTTTTTCGGTGGGTCTTGATATTTTTTCTTATCAGGTCGCGTTTTTGTGTTGATGCTTGATAAGTCAATTTTGCCCATTACTTTAACCCCTGGCGCATCGTCTGCTGGTTCAATTTCAGGCGCTTCAACAATTTGATCTTTTGTTTTTGGAGCTTCTGCAATTGGCTCGTCTATTGGTTCTGGCTCAAGAACCGGCTCTGGACGCGGTTCGATTTTAGGCTGCGCTGCTTGCGCTTGACGCTTCAAATCTTCAATTGACAAACTCACTTCTTCTTCAATGAAAGGTCTTTCCTCCACTTTGGGTTTAGCACTTTCAATAGAAATGGTTTCTTTCGGTTCACGCGTCAAGTTGGTCTGTTTAGACTTTTGCTTGTCGAGAACTTCATCGGCAAATTCAGCCAAAAGGAGGTCGTGCACATCGCCTTCAATCTTGGTGTTTGGGTTATTGTCTATAACAATTCCCTTTGTGCCAAGAAAATCCACAATTGTATTCACGGCAATGTTTAATTCCGCTGCTGCCTTATTTAATCTAATCGGTTTAGCCATAAATAGCTTCTTTCTATTCCTTTGTTAAGTAAAAATAACGCCCAAATTGGGGCTAAAGATAGTAATTCCAAATGTTTCAATAAAAGTGGCGCAAGGAAATTCACCACTTTACTGAACCAAGATCTTTGTGAGAGCAGCGATAATAAGCCGCCGCAAGTCACGTTTATTCAAATTCTGAGCGCAAAATACGCATCACTTCTTCTACTGTTTCCTGTTCAAGATCGGTACGCGAAACCAAATCGGCTACATTCAATTCCAAAACAGATTTTGCTGTATCGCAACCAATCGCTTTCAATTCGTCTATAATCCAGCTGTCTATTTCATCTGCAAATTCTTCCAAATCCACGTCTTCGATATCTTCTGCACCTTCTCTGTAAACATCTAATTCTAAGCCACAAAGTCTGCTCGCCAATTTGATGTTATGGCCCCCTCTACCGATAGCCAAAGAAACTTGATCGGGTTTCAAATATACATTGGCGCGATTGTCGCCATCCAAAATTTCAACTGAGGATATTTTAGCTGGAGACAAAGCTCTTTGAATCAACAAATTCAAATTGTTGGTATGGTTGATTACGTCGATGTTTTCATTTCTCAACTCACGCACAATGCCGTGAATTCGAGCACCTTTCATCCCCACGCAAGCTCCAACTGGGTCGATTCTGTCGTCGTAAGATTCAACAACTACTTTGGCGCGTTCACCTGGTTCACGTACAATATTTTTTATGGTAATCAAACCGTCAAAAACCTCTGGCACTTCCAATTCAAACAAGCGCTCCAAGAAAGCAGGTGCTGTACGAGAAAGAATGATTACAGGGCTGCTGTTTCTCATGTCAACTTTAGCAACAACTGCACGCACCGTTTCTCCTTTTTTGAAGAAGTCAGATGGAATTTGTTCTGATTTTGGCAAAATCAACTCATTGCCCTCATCATCCAAAACCAAAATTTCTTTTTTCCAAACTTGGTACACTTCGCCTGTGATGATTTCACCAATGCGCTCTTTGTATTTCGTGTAGATGTGGTCTTTTTCTAATTCCAAAATGCGTGAAACCAAATTTTGACGCAGCGACAGGATGTTTCTTCTTCCGAAATCGGCAAACTTAAGTTCAACCGAAACATCTTCACCAACTTCAAAGTCGGGCTGTATTTTAACTGCTTCAGAAAGTGCAATTTCTGTGTTTTCGTCTTCAACCTCACCGTCATAAACGATTTCGCGATTCATCCAGATTTCAAAGTCACCTTTGTCGGGATTTACAATGATGTCGATGTGCTCGTCTGTTCCATATTTCTTTTTCAACATGGAGCGAAATACATCTTCCAATACAGTCATCATAGTTACACGGTCGATGTTCTTGAATTCTTTGAACTCCGCGAAAGACTCTACCAAATTTAAATTATCCATTATTCCAAACTATTTAAAGGATACAACAACTTTTGCTTCTTGAATATGATCAAAATCCAAACGGATTACTTGATTTACGATTTCTTTTTTCTTTTTGCCCTCTGTTTTAAGGGTTTCTTCAAAACCAATTTCAATGAAATCAGCTTCCACCTTCAACAATTCGCCTTCCAATTTGCGACCATCGGTGGTTTTCAATTTTAAACTTCTACCAATATTTTTAGGGTATTGTTTCCATACACGCAGGGGTCTGTCAAGGCCTGCTGATGAAACCGAAAGTTCAAAGTCTTGTTCTTCGCGATCCAAATTGTGTTCAATATTTTTTGACACACGAATGCAATCGTCGATAGAAACCGAGCCCTTTTCAGAGTCAATTTCTAAGTGAATTACATACGAAGATGAGATGGTCAAATCCACAATAAATAAATCGCGATTGAGTTCGTCAATGCGCTCTTGGGCCAAGGCCAATATGGTTTCTTTTTTTATCATTTGCTGAGATAAAAAAGAGGGGACTTTCGTCCCCTCTCACACTATCATTGTTATTTTGATGGCACAAAAGTAGTGTTTTTTTTGGATTTATTGCATTTTTTTTGAAAAAGTAGAAATCAATGAAAACTTGAACCGCAGAGCTGTACAATAGAACATGCATTTGGCATCACAACAATTCAGTAGATTTTAAAAGTACAGTCGCGCCATATAGCTTATTTGCCTCTGATAAAGACAAATACGTTTTTGATATAAATGGCAGTGCAAATGACGATTAGAATTATTCCACCAGGAAGCGTGAGCAAAGCGAGCCATCCAATTGCCATTATCCCACTGTTGCCTTCGTGCACGGGATGCCCTTTAATTGCGCTTTCTATTTCTGCACCAATGAAAGCAATGGCTACAGGTGAAAAGGCTGCAATGATAATTAGAATATAGACCAATAGTATTTTAAGCAAATCAACACGTCTATTCACTTCTGGATATTTTGAAATCTCTGTCATTTGGCTCTAGTAATTTTCATCGTTTTTTCTTGGCTAACAGAAGATAGGAGTCATCCAGATTTTCCAAATGTAAAATTATTTTTTCGAGAAACAAGCTTGGCTCTGGGGCCCTGTCTTCTATATTCGCTTTGGGTTAGCTCAGTTTTCAATAAATTTTCTACATTCGCTGATTCAAATCTAAAGCAAAGCCATTACCCATGCGTTTAATTGTAACCCTCTGTTTTTTATCTTTTTATGTGTTGTTTCAAGCCCAGGTTTCTGGTCCTCATAATGGTGCGGCACCATCTGCTTCGGGGAAATATGGCATCAAAAATGCGACCATGATAATGGAAAATGGTCAGATTCTAGAGAATGGTCAGATTATAGTGGAGGGTGATCGAATAACAAAAATCGGTGGGAAATTCAATTTTCCAGAGGGCATTCCGGTTTATGACTACAGTGGTAAGACAATCTTGGCTGCTTTTGTTGAATTGTCATCGAATGATGGAATAGAAGAATCTCACAATCACAATGCATATCGTTCTCCATGGCCACAGTTTTTATCGAATAAGCTAGGTCCATTTTATTGGAATGAGAGCATTGCCTCGGAATATGACGCTTTGCACCATTTTAAGTATGAAGAGGGTCAACCGCGTTTAGAAGCTATGGGCTTTGGTTTTGTTGTCCCGCATCATGCCAATGGCGTTGCTCGCGGTTATGCGCCTTTGATTGTGATTGGTGGTGATGCTCGTGAAGGTCAAGCAGTTCGAAACCAGGTTGCGTCATTTTTCAGCTTGCAAAAGGGCAATTCGGCACAAACGTATCCATCGTCGCAGATGGGCGCAATTGCCTTGATTCGTCAGGCTTTTATTGATGCCTTGTGGTATGAGTTGGGCAAAGATTTACCGCTCAACTATTCCTTGGATGCTTTGGCTAAACAGCTCAAAGGTGTAATGATTTTTGAAGTTCAAAATCACCTAGAGGTCTTGCGTGCCGCCAAGATTTTTGACGAGTTCAATCTCAAAGGCATTATCCGATGTGGAGGTGATGAATACCAGCGCATTGAGCAAATTGCCGCGCTCAAACACGACTTGATTGTGCCACTTATTTTTCCTGAACCAATCGATGTAACAAGCGCTTTTGTGGCCAAAGAAATTCCGCTTCACATTTTGAAACATTGGGAGTTGGCACCTTCAAATCCTTACGCCGTTTATCGTGCAAAAAAGCAGTTTTCCTTCACCGCCAAAGGATTGAAATCGGCTGATGAATTTTGGCACGCCATCCGTAAATCTATTCAACGAGGTTTGCCTTGGCAAGAGGCCTACATAGCGCTTACATCACGACCTGCACAATGGATTGCTGCGGCTGATTTGGTGGGTTCTTTGAAAGAAAACGCTTTGGCTTCGTTCCAGGTTTATTCGGGAAATCCGTTTTTAGATCATAAAGCCGAACTGCTTGAAACTTGGCAACTCGGCAAGAAGAAAGTGTATAAGGAGCAGCAAAATGTGGACCTCAGAGGCAATTACAACATCAATTTGAATGGCGCTTATTACACCATGTTTGTTAAGGGGGGTAAAAATCGACTTGATGCCGAAGTAATTAAAGGAACTGAGGTTACTGAAAAAGCCGCCAAAGATTTAACTACGCCGTGTAATATTGCATTTGATGGCGTAAATGTTTCGCTTTCGTTTAAAATTACGGGTGATAACGGAGGAGTTGTGTTGCTCAACGGACAATTTTATCCCAAATTGGGAACCGTTGAAGGTCAGGGTATTATGCCTGATGGCACGCGCATTAAATGGACTGCCATTCGCCACAAAGCGTTTGAAGAGCGTCGTGAAGAAAAACCGAAGTCTGAAGCAGACACCACCATATTGAACAAGCTTTGGTATCCCAATATGGCGTATGGAATGGATACCATTGCTAAACATGATTCTTACCTCATTCGAAATGCTACTTTATGGACGGGTGAAGCTGAAGGTATAATTGAAAATGGTGATATTCTCATTCAAAATGGGAAAATCAAACAAGTGGGCAAAGGCTCATTTAATGTCCCCAAAGGCACAGTTGTAATTGAGGGAAAAGGTAAATTTGTTACGGCGGGAATCATTGATGAGCATTCACATATTGCCATTTCTAGCGGTGTGAACGAAAGTGGATTGTCTATTACTTCGGAGGTTTCCATTGGCACGGTGATCAATCCAGACGACATCAATATTTACAGACAAATGGCTGGGGGAGTAACTTGCTCGCAGTTGTTGCATGGTTCGGCCAATGCCATTGGTGGACAATCGGCGATTATCAAATTGAAGTGGGGTTATGATGCCGATGGTCTATTGCTCGATAATGCACCCAAATTTATCAAGTTTGCATTGGGAGAAAATGTGAAACAGGCCAATTGGGGGGATTTCAATACCACCCGATTCCCGCAAACCAGAATGGGCGTAGAACAAGTGTATTACGATGCTTTTTACCGCGCTAAATATTACTTTGAGGAATGGGAAGAAAGCAAAAAGAAGAAAAAATTATTTCGCCGCGATTTGAGATTGGAAGCATTAGCAGAAATTTTAAATAGTGAGCGCCACATTACCTGCCATTCCTATGTGCAAAGTGAAATCAATATGTTGATGAAAGTAGCAGATAGTCTGGGTTTTAAGATCAACACGTTTACGCATATTTTAGAAGGGTACAAACTGATTCCTCAAATGGTGCAACATGGTGCTGGTGGTTCAACTTTTTCCGACTGGTGGGCATATAAATATGAAGTGATTGATGCTGTTCCTCAGAATGCGTGTATGATGAACGCTGGAGGAGTGGTTACAGCCATCAATTCCGACGATGCCGAAATGGGACGAAGACTAAATCAAGAAGCAGCAAAAGGCGTTAAATATGGAGGCATGAGTGAACAAGATGCTTGGCGCATGGTTACCTTGAATCCAGCGAAATTGTTGAAGGTTGACAACAGAATGGGAAGCTTGAAAGTGGGAAAAGACGCTGATATTGTGATTTGGTCCGACAATCCACTTTCGGTAAATGCCATTTGTGAACAGACTTTTATCGATGGAATTTTGTTTTTCGATATCCGCCGACAAGAAATGATGCAAAATAGAAACGAAAAAGAACGGATGCGCATCATTGCTTTGATGTTGGATGCCGCCAAAAACGGAGAAACTCCTGTAAGCTTTATTATGAAGCGTCAACCTTTGTATCATTGTGATACTGAGGAACATCACACACACAATCATGGACACTAGAATCGTTAATCTTCGTATAAAAGCACAACACATGACATTCCTGAATACAATCAAATCACATTTTGTTAGCTTCTTTTTTGTGCTAGCCATCAACTTGGGATTTGCACAGAATAAAATCCTCATTGAAAATGGATTTTTACATGCTGGCAATGGCAACACCATTGAAACAGCTTCTATTGGTATTGAGAATGGAAAAATTGTACACATCAAAAATTCATTGACCTTTCCCGTAGATAAACAAAAATATGACTTGGTGATTGACGCTGCGGGTCAGCATATTTATCCTGGTTTTTTTGCACCCAACAGCACACTTGGATTAACAGAAATTGATGCAGTTCGCGCAACAGTTGATTTTTACGAGGTAGGTGAATTCAACCCACATATCCGTGCATTGATTGCATTTAATGTAGAATCAAAAGTGGTGGCAACTGTGCGCACCAATGGCGTTTTATTTGCCCAAGCTACACCGCGCGGTGGTGCTGTTACTGGCAGTTCGTCGTTGATGCGGTTGTTTGGTTGGAATTGGGAAGATGCTGTGGTGTTGGCAGACGAAGGCATCCACTTGAATTGGCCTAACTTTATTCATTACGGTTGGCGCGAAGTGCGGGTGAACAAGGCGTATAAAGACGAAATTGCTGCCTTGGAATCCTTTTTTGCCGAAGCCAAAAACTATGCTTTATCCAAAGATAAAAGCCGTAAAGTGGACTTGCGTTTTGAATCTATGAAGCGAATTTTCACTGGGAGTCAAAGGGTATATTTTAGGGCTTCAAGCGCACAAGAACTCTTGGATGTGATTCAATTTGTCAAGAAATTTGAAATCAAACACCCTGTCATTGTGGGCGGTTATGATAGTTATTTAATTCTTGATCAATTGAGAGATTCGAAAATCCCGGTGATGTTGGGTCGCGTACATGATTTGCCACGAAATGATGAAGATGATATCCATATGCCATTTAAATTGCCGGCAATACTGCAAAACGCAGGAATTCTTTTCTGTTTGCAAAACGAAGGCGACATGGAAGCGATGAATGCCCGCAATTTGCCTTTTTTGGCGGGCACAGCCAGAACTTATGGCTTAACAACTGAACAAGCTGTTGCTGCAATTTCATTGAATGCGGCTAAAATAATGGGCGTGGATAAGGAATATGGCTCAATCGATGTGGGTAAATCAGCCACGCTTTTTATCAGCAAGGGCGATGCTTTGGATATGCGCACCAATCAAGTGAGCACCATAATTGTTGACGGAAAAATGCAATCCATTCGCAACCATCAAGATGATTTATACGACAAATACAAGAACAAATAAGTGTAACCCAATGCTTTATTTTCCTTATTTCAAATAAAACTGCCGCCATGAATACTAGATTATTGCTTTTAATTTCTTTTGTTTTTTGCACCTTTTCTATGAACAGTGCTTTTTCCCAAAAAAGAAGAAGATCTGATTTTTATGGAAAATCGAATATCAAAATGTTGCGCACCAAATATAGCAGACATGGGATTATTTTCTCTTTGGGTGCAACAACCTTGTTAACCAAATACGAATTGAGGGCTGAAATATTGAATGTTGACCCCACAAAACAGTATTTTTTTCGCTCCGGTGGAAATTTCCGTTTTATGGCTGAGGTAGGGATGCTTCATTTCACCAAAACTCGCAAAAGAAACTTTTTAATTATCGACCACTATGATTGGGCGATAGGCATCAAAACTTTTAGCGGCTGGGAAGAAACGCGCTTGTATGAAACTGGCGGACTTGAATCGGATGGCACTACGGGTAGAGGTGAATTGAGCTTGGGCTACATTTCAGGGCGTTTTGGCGTGCATAATATGATTAAACTCAACAAACGCATGGCCATTGACCACGGACCTGGAATAAACTTGGATTACCGAATTTTCGGAAATGCCCCTGGGGATAATGGTGGCTATCAGCCAGTTGTGTTGCCCAGTACCCAAAGGTTTGAAACCAATTTTATGGCACAAGTGCATTATGAATTGGGAATTAGAATCCGCGTTTAAAAAATGTTGCATATTACGCCTATGGTGCACATGCCGGTTTTTGGCGTGCAAAATTGGGATGGCGGTCGACCATCAATCAACTGGTTTTCAACACGATACCAGCCTTTGATTTTTAAGATTAAGTTGTATCATCCATTGAAAAGTCGCGGCAAAAGTACGTGCCCAGCGGTGTATGGTAGTCCTGAAGATGAAAAACGCAATCAGGAATATATGGAAGGGAAATAGTGGTTTATCTTTTCCCGTAAGAAGCTTGTCGAATTTCGTCAATCAGTTTCGTTTTAGCGTCGAACACATTGTTGATGCCTAAAAAGCGCCCTTGACCCATAGAAGCGACTGCAGTCATTATTGCTTCGTCTTCTGGCTTGTTTTTGATGCCTACAACGGATAGCACAAAGCCTTTAGGAGTGTTTCTCTTGATTGTACGCTCATAGTCTTGCGAGTCTTTGTTGAAGGCGCCATCGGTTATCACAATAATTTGGTTGTTGCCACCTGGAATATAGGCGAATTGAGCCATTTTGTAGCCCAGTTTTATACCTTGTCCACCAGCGGTCATTCCGCCGGCTTTTATTTTACTCAACTTGTCGATGATTTCGTCTTTTTTGTCGCCGCTCGTTGTGGGCACCAAAACTTGCGCGTTGCTGCCGTAGGAAACTACTGTTATTTTATCTTGTGGGCGGACATATTTCATCAGCTCAATAAGTGCCAATTTCATCAAATCCAATCGGTTTTCGTTATTCATCGAGGAGGAAACATCCAACACAAACACAATGTTGTTGGGCACAAAGTATTCTGGATTGAAGTCTTCTTTTGGAATATCAGCCAAAGCAGGTATTTCATGTTGGTTTTCTGGGCTCGGTGTTGGAGTTACAACAGGCCTTTCGGGTTGCGGTGGCGTTACGGGCTTCGTAGGCTCCACACCAATCACCCATTCAATTTCCTCTGGTTCTGGGTTTGTGGGCACGGGCACAGGTGGCGTTGTTGGTGTGGGTGTGGTTTGCACAATTTGAACTTCAGGCGCCTCAATAACTGGAGGGGGAGCTGGCAAGCGCTCCAATTCAATCACAATATAATTGCGTTGAAAATTCACATAAGCGCCCATTTCATTGGGTTTGTAGCCTTCTTTTGAAGCATAGAAATACGTGAAACCCAAGGGGATTTTCTTCTGCACTTTGCCTTCTTTGTCTGTTTTCCAATCGCCTACTGTTAAGCCTTGTTGCAAGACCTCAACCCGCGATTTTTCAAGCACTTGTTTGGTTTCTTTATCTACAGTAACCACCGTGAGCATAAAGTCCATTGGGTTGCCATCTGATGGTCGGCGATTGAAATTCGGACAATCCGTTAAGGAATTTAAGTCAGGCGCTACTTCTTTAATATTTCCTGATATTTTTATAATCAATGGTTCATTTCTGTCACTCAAATAAACGGGAATTTTATAGCTAAACGCGCCTTTTTTCTTCTGAGCAATCTGAATGCGCACCACCACCGACTGCCTCGGGTCGATGGCGTAAGATGAAACCTGAAACGCGATGTTTTCCTGTTTTTCCACACGCAAAATAAAGGCCCGTACAGCCCCCATATTCTTAAAATGAAAATCTACAAAGCGCTCGCTGTGGGCGTAGATGTCTCCAAAATCATATTGGGTTTTGTCCACACTAATTTGCCCAAACAACGTGGTTTGGATCAGAAAAAGGGTGAAAAATAGAATTACGCGGTTCATAATTGAAATAAATGTATCAATTGCAATTGGTTACAAATGTAACGATCACAGGGCAATTGACGTGCCAAGAATATGTTTAGAAGTGACACCTACCCCCTAAAACTCTCCACGTGTCGTTCTTTTTTCTCTTCATGGATATCGGCAATGGTAACCAAAATCCCTGTTTCTTCCACATCGCCGAAGTCGTGGTTGTCGGTGGTGCCGAAAGTTTTCATGGTTGGTGAAAGTCCCATGTAGATATTGAACAGCGGCGGAATGGTTTCATCCAAATTGCGCACGTATTGGTTGAGGATTTTGAAGCCTTCTTTGTAATCGGTATCTTCTAAAAGGTTTTCAAATTCTGTTGTTGGACCAAAATAACCTTTTTCGGTTTTGGGCTGCATCAAATTTTCTTGGTCGGGGAAAAAATGATTCATGAAATACAACAAAAAGTCGCGCGCTGATTTGTGGAAACTCGGGTACATGGTTACTTTTCCAAAGAAATAGCGCACATCTCTCAGTACCACGATAGCGCCCAATCCATCCCAAATATTGTCCAATGCAAAAATGCCTTTTCTGGGATTCACAGCGGGTTGAAAATTCGGCTGCACCCACGAGCGGCCTAATTCAATGGTATAAGGTGCGTAATTCTGAACAAAATTCTCAGAGAAATCGAAATATGCAGCCGTTGAAACGGCAATTGAACCATCTTCGCGCATTGCATTTTTCATTTCGATAAAGCGGTAACCACCAATGATTTCGCGGTCTTCTCGGCTGTAAACAATGAGCTGCTCGTAGCAAATTTCATCAGTATCGTAATGGTCAATGTCTACTTCTTCGCCTGTGCCACCACCCGAATGTCGGAAAGAAATTTCGCGCAAACGACCAATTTCAAGCATCACATTCGGGGCATTGTGATGGGTCAAAATGTAAATTTCGTTGTTGCCTTTGTTGGTGTGGCGGATGAACAACTCTGGAGTCAATTCCGATTCCAACAAATCTCTGTTTATGGGTTCGATGACGGGTTTCATAGAGTTTCTTTATGCAGTTTGTGTATTTACGAGATGTAAAAGTAAGCAATATTTATTGTTGAAGTCGTACTCTATACTACCTTCAAAGAGGGAATAAAAAAGTTCCCTTTTTTTGCTGGTAGCACCCAAGGCAAAATTCATCCAATAGAGATGCAAAAAGCTCATCTCAAGCCAATAAATCAGGTGGATCAAGAGTCTCCTTCGGAGGCAATTAGGGGGAGGATTTTAAACTACCTTCCCATACACAACTCCACCAACAAGCTCTCTGTAGATTTCGGGTGCAAAAATGAAATTCTCTTGCCATCGGCGCCGTCTTTGGGTGTTTGGTGAATCATTTGAAAGCCTTGTTCGATAAGCCGCTCAATTTCAAGGTCAATGTCACTTACATCAAAGGCGATATGGTGCATGCCCATGCCTCGTTTTGCCAAGAATTTCGCAATCGGGCTTTCGGGATTGGTGGCTTCCAAAAGTTCGATTTTCGATTCGCCGACTTTAAAAAATGCGGTTTTCACACCTTCTGAAGCTACTTCTTCGATTTTGTAACAAGGCGTGTTCAATAGTTTTTCATAAACCGGAATAGATTCTTCTAAAGATTGCACGGCAATGCCAATGTGTTCGATTTTGTTCATAGAGCAAAGAAAAGGAAAAAATGAATTTGATTGAACGGTTACACAGAGTTTCACGGAGTCTAGCACAGAGTTTCACGGATGGTGAGATTCCGAAGCGCTACTTCACCTTACTTTTCCCCTCGCTCTTTTTCGCCTGCCACGCAAACATTTCGTCTCTTAGACGTGCTGCTTCAATGAAATTCATATCCTTGGCAGCGGCTTCCATTTGGGCTTTGATTATTGCAATATTTTCATCAATTTTTTCATCGGTGAAATACATCGCTTCGGTCTCGGCAGCCACCATGACTTCCGTTTCGTTTGGATAGGGTTTTGCTGGTACTTTTTCATAATCGAGTACACCAGTTGCGCGCATAATCGACTCTGTAGGTTTGTTGAGGGCCTGGGGTGTCAATCCTCGTTCTTCGTTGTATCGATGCTGAATTTCGCGGCGGCGGTTGGTTTCATCGATGGTCCTTTGCATGGAATCGGTCATTTTATCGGCATACATAATCACCCGACCATTCACGTTTCTTGCAGCACGACCAACGGTTTGAACCAGAGAGCGCTCCGAACGCAAAAAACCTTCTTTATCAGCGTCAATGATGGCGACCAATGAAACTTCTGGTAAATCCAAGCCTTCGCGCAGCAAATTCACACCCACCAAAACATCAAAAACACCCAAACGTAACTGACGCAAAATCTCAACGCGTTCCAAGGTATCCACTTCCGAATGTATATAGCGCGATTTTATACTCAATTTATCCAAATAACGCTGCAATTCTTCAGCCATGCGCTTGGTTAATGTCGTGACCAAAACACGTTCATTTTTATCAATACGCACATGAATTTCTTCAATCAAGTCGTCGATTTGATTCAAACTGGGGCGCACTTCTATGATGGGGTCTAACAATCCTGTCGGACGGATAATTTGTTCAACGACAACGCCTTCACTTTTCTCCAATTCATAATCGGCAGGCGTTGCAGAAACATAAATCGCCTGTTTAATCAGCGTTTCAAACTCACCAAACATCAGCGGGCGATTGTCCATGGCGCTTTGCAAACGGAAGCCATAATCCACCAAGTTGATTTTTCGGGCCCGGTCTCCACCATACATCGCGCGTACTTGAGGCAAAGTCACATGACTTTCATCAATGACCATCAAAAAATCTTTCGGGAAATAATCCAACAAACAAAATGGTCGTGAACCCGGTTCTCTTCTGTCAAAATAACGCGAATAATTCTCAATACCACTGCAATAACCCAATTCACGAATCATTTCCAAATCGTATTCGACCCGTTCTTGCAAGCGTTTGGCTTCGGCAATTTTACCCTCGCGTTTGAAGGATTCTACTTGCACCACCATGTCATCTTGAATTTCCTTAATGGCCTGAAAAGTAGTCGCTGGATCGGTCACAAATATGTTGGCAGGATAAATTTTTATCGTTTCAAAAGTCTCCAAAACTAGGTTATCAATCGGGTCAATGGATGAAATTTTCTCCACTTCATCACCCCAAAACTCAATACGGATGGCATATTCTGCATAAGCCAAAAAGATATCGACCAAATCGCCTTTCACGCGGAATGTGCCTCGGGTAAAATCGGCTTGCGTTCGGGAATACAAGTTCTCCACCAAGCGGTGCAGGAATTTGTTGCGCGGAATGGAGTCGCCAATTGAAATTTCAATAATCGAATTGGCAAAAGCATCCGGATTCCCGATACCATAAATGCATGAAACTGAAGAAACAACGATCACATCTCTGCGACCGGAAAGCAAAGCCGATGTGGCAGCCAATCGCAAACGCTCAATTTCATCGTTGATGGCCAAATCCTTTTCAATGTATGTATCAGAAACCGGCAAATAAGCCTCAGGTTGATAATAATCGTAATACGAAACAAAATATTCGACCGCGTTACTGGGAAAAAACTGTTTGAATTCACCGTACAACTGTGCCGCAAGCGTTTTGTTGTGGGATAAAATCAAGGTGGGTTTGCCCGTTTGAGCAATCACGTTGGCGATGGTAAAAGTTTTTCCTGAACCCGTTACACCCAATAAAGTTTGCGCTTCGTCGCCATTGTTTAATCCAGCCACCAATTGTTTGATAGCCTCAGGTTGATCACCCGTGGGTAAAAATGGCGCTTCGAGAGAAAAATCCATGCGGTGTTATGCTAGGTTTTTTGTTTCTGCTTTTTGGCAGCAGGAAAAAGTATGTTGTTCAAAATCAGGCGATAACCAGGACTATTGGGATACAAATTCAAATCGGTCGGCGGATCACCAACCACGTGGCGATAATCTTCTGGGTCGTGGCCTCCATAAAAAGTCCAAGTGCCCATCCCCAATTCACCGTGGATATAGCGCGCTGTGCCCAAAGCTTTATTTTCTGCCATTACAATCACATTGGATTTGATAAACTGCTTGCGGAAATCCGTGGTTTGTCCCATAAAACCATTGATGATGTTGGTGTGGCATTGGGTTAAAATGGTAGGCACAATATCCCACTTGGCAGAAAATTCAAAGAGTTCAAATTTGTCTGTTTTTTCGTTGAGTTTCATGTGGTCATCCGTGCCATCAATATTAGAATACTCATATTTCATGGGGTCTTTGACGAGTTGAAAATTCTGAAAAGCCAAAGTTTGATTGAAATCCAAGCGCTCTTGACAGTCGTGGTGCATGGGGTCGCCATCATACATCGATTCACAAATATCTGTGTTCAAAGCCGCTAAAGCAATGTCGAATGAATCCGTTCCCGAGCACATGGTGAATAAAAATCCACCGCCAATCACAAAATTTTTGATGGTCGTGGCAACAGCCAATTTCATTTGAGACACCTTATTAAAACCGAGCGATGCAGCCAATGCCTCCAAATCCGCTACCTGTTGTTTGTACCAAGGATAGGAACGAAACGACGCGTAAAACTTACCATATTGACCCGTGAAATCCTCGTGGTGCAAATGCAACCAATCGTATTCAGCCAACATGCCATTCACCACTTCGGCGTCATACACTTCGGCATAAGGGATTTCAGCATAGGTCAAAACCAAAGTCACTGCATCGTCCCAAGGCAATTTTCCGGGAGGTGTATAAACAGCAATTTTTGGTGCTACTTCCAACTGAACCACCTCCATATTGGCTTCAGGGTCAGATATTTCTGCAATAATACTTCTCGCACGACCATCTGGAATAATTTCATAACTCACCCCTTTAATCACCAAGCGCTCTTCGATACCTTTGAGGTAGGGAAACATAAAACTGCCGCCGCGATAATTGAGTAGCCATTCCATGGTCACATCCTTTTCTAAAACCCAATACGCCACGCCATAAGCCTTCAAATGGTTGGCTTGTTTACCGTCCATGGGGACAAAGATTTTATTGGCCACAGCTATGTGAACAGACAAGAAAACAAGAAAAGTTAAGCCATACTTCATAGGAGATGTTCTTTAGCGGATACAAACAACGGGCAATATATATGCCACATTACACGCAAGAACAAAAATAGTGAAAAAATGGATTGTTCGATACAAGTAAATGGTTGAAAACTTGGAGGAACAATCTATATCCTACTTCACAATCGTTCCAACCTTTTCACCCTCAACCAAGCGCTTCAAATTACCCTCTTTGTTCATATCGAACACGATGATGGGCAAGTTGTTTTCTTTGCAAAGTGTGAATGCTGTTAAGTCCATCACGTTGAGGTTCTTTTCGTAAACCTCATCAAATGAAATCGTGTCGAATTTCACGGCGTTTGGATCTTTTTCTGGGTCGGCTGTGTAGATGCCATCTACGCGCGTACCTTTGAGGATTACATCCGCATCAATTTCGATAGCACGCAAGGACGCGGCAGAATCTGTTGTGAAAAATGGATTTCCGGTACCTGCGCCAAAAATAACTACACGTCCTTTTTCAAGGTGACGAACGGCTTTTCTGCGGATATAAGGTTCGCAGATTTGTTGCATTTCAATGGCCGATTGCAAACGTGTTTCAAGACCCACTGCTTCTAAAGCAGATTGAAGTGCCATGCTGTTGATCATGGTAGCCAACATACCCATATAATCGCCATGTGTGCGGTCCATGCCACCTTGTTCAGCTTGTACACCGCGGAAAATATTTCCCCCACCGATAACGATGGCCACTTCAACACCGGCATCAACGACTTCTTTTACTTGTTGGGCATAGATGCTCAAACGCGCGTTATCGATGCCAAACTGCTTTTCGCCCATGAGTGCTTCACCACTCAACTTCAAAAGGATTCTTCTATATTTCACGTCACAATGGGATAAAAAAAAGAGAGAACCGAAATTCTCTCTTCAAATATTAATTACTTAAAGCTACTCGCTTGAAATCAACAACCGTTAGCTCTTTGTCTTCTTGTTTCAAGAATTGCTCAACAGTCAATTTGTTGTCGCGAACAAATGGTTGGCTCAACAAAGTGTTTTCTTTGAAGAATTTACCCAAGCGCCCTTCAGCGATTTTCTCAGCCATATCAGCAGGTTTACCTTCTTGGATGGCCAATTCTTTTCCGATTTCAATTTCACGTTGAATCGTTTCTGCATCAACACCTTCAGCGTTCAATGCAATTGGATTCATAGCAGCAACTTGCATCGCTACTTGCTTACCAGCGTTTTCAGAAACATCACCCGCTTTGTTCAAAGCTACCAAAGTAGCCAATTGATTGCCTGGGTGGTTGTAAGGAACAACTTGAGAAGCAGAAACCAATTCATACTTAGACAAATCCAATTTCTCACCGATTACACCAATTTGCTCGATGATTTTCTCTTCAACTGTAAGCTTATCGTCGTACTTCATAGCTTTCAATGCCTCAGCAGATTCAGCTTTGTTGGCTAATGCGATGTTTACCAAAGATTGAACGAAATTTCTGAAATCGTCGTTCTTAGCAACGAAATCTGTTTCACAGTTCAAGGCCAACAAAACACCGAAAGAACCATCAGCACGGGCTTCTGCAAAAACCAAACCTTCTCTCGCCTCGTTGTCGCCACGCTTAGCAGCAATTTTTTGACCTTTTTTGCGAAGCAAATCGATTGCTTGCTCCATATCGCCATTTGCTTCAACCAATGCGTTTTTGCAATCCATCATGCCGGCACCGGTCTTTTTTCTTAATTCATTTACTTGAGATGCAGTAATTGACATATCTTAAAATTTAAATTTTGACAATTTGTATATAAAAAACGCTCTTGCGGGCGTTTCAAAAATTATTCAGCTGTTTCTTCAGCGTCGTCAGCAGAATCAACCTCTGCTTCTACGCTAGCTTCTACTGGTGTAACTTCTTCCGCTGCAGCTTCTGCTTCAACCTCGTCTGCTACCTCCACTTTTTTGGTGCGTGGCTTAGATGCTCTTTTCACTTCGCCCCCTTCGGCTGTAGCGCCGTCGTTTGCTTCGTCCTCTGTATCTTCACCTTTATCTTTACCTGCTTTTCTTTCTTCCAAACCTTCTTTGATACAAGCTACCAAGTAATCTGTAATAGCACCGATAGATTTGCTCGCATCGTCGTTCGCTGGGATTGCGAAATCAACTTTAGATGGGTCAGAATTGGTATCAACCATTGCAAAAGTTGGGATGCCCAAACGGATTGCCTCCAAAACTGCAATTTCTTCGTTCATTACATCTACAACGAAAAGTGCTGCTGGCAAACGCGTCATATCTGCAATAGAACCAAAGTTTTTGTCCAATTTCTCACGCTGACGGGTTTTGAACAAACGCTCACGCTTATTCAAAGTTTCCCATGTGCCATCGGTTTGCATTTTATCGATATTCGCCATTTTGCGAATCGATTTACGTGTTGTAGCAAAGTTGGTCATCATACCACCTGTCCAACGCTCAGTTACATAAGGCATGTTTACTGAGGCTGCACCTGTTGCAATAATATCTTTTGCTTGTTTTTTAGTAGCCACGAAAAGAATTTTCTTCCCGCTTTTTGCAATTTGCTTCATAGCTGCACCAGCTACTTCCAATTTTGCTACTGTTTTGTTCAAATCGATGATGTGAATACCTTTTCTTTCATCGAAAATGTATGGAGCCATCTTTGGGTTCCACTTTCTTTTGAGGTGACCGAAATGTACACCTGCTTCTAATAATTGTTCGAAACTAACTTTTGACATTTTTGTTTTTATTTATTGTTTACCTTCTTTAGATGTCAGCACACGCGGAGATACTCGATTCCGCATAGCTTAGATACTAAACAATCGCCAAAAAAGGATATTAACGTTTACTAAACTGGAATTTCTTACGGGCTTTTGGCTGACCTGGTTTTTTACGTTCCACCATTCTTGGGTCACGTGTCATTAAACCTTCTGACTTTAAAACAGACTTAAATTCTGGATCAACTTCTACCAAAGCGCGGGCAATTCCCAAACGGATTGCTTCAGCTTGACCGTTGAAACCACCACCATCAACATTCACTTTCACATCAAATTGATTCAAAGTGTTTGTCAATTCAAATGGGCGATGGATTTTTGCTTGAAGTGTATCTACAGGAAAAAACTCCTTGTAGTCTTTTTTGTTTACCACAACATTACCTGTACCTTTAGACAAGTAAACGCGGGCAACTGAAGTTTTTCTTCTTCCTAATGCGTTTATAACTTCCATAATTATTTGATTGAATCTAAATTAACCAATGTTGGTTGCTGCGCTTGGTGCTTGTGCTCCGTGCCAACAACAACTTTCAAATTTGTGTACAACTTTCTGCCCAATGTGTTCTTAGGAAGCATGCCTCTTACAGCATTTTCAATCAAACGCTCAGGGTGCTTTTCCATAACTTGTTTGGCAAGCAAGGAACGCTGTCCACCTGGGTATCCAGTGTGGCGGATATACTCCTTCACCTCCATTTTCTTTCCTGATAATTCGATTTTCTCGGCATTGATCACAATCACGTTATCACCACAATCTACATGCGGAGTAAAATTTGGCTTGTGCTTGCCACGAATAATCTTTGCAACCTTAGATGCCAAACGACCTAATGCTTGACCTTCGGCATCAACCAAAACCCACTGTTTGTCAGCGGTTACCGCGTTGGCTGAAATAGTTCTGTAACTTAATGTATTCACGTTATTCTAACTTTAATATAACACTACTACCCATTTTTGGGGCTGCAAAGATATATCTTATTATTTTTATTCACAACAGAATAGTTGAAAAAAATATTGAAAACATCTGAAAGACGTTTTAACTAATGAATTTTGAACAAATCAAATCAGAGTAAAGGGATACTATAATTCAGTTCATTTCTAATCAGCGGGGTTATTTAAACCCAATATAAATAAGGCTTCCTGACAGTTTTATGACAAATTAAAGGCGGTTCATCGCGAATTTTGTACTCGAATTGCAATTCAAATCAAGCTGTGAACAATATCAACGTTATTGCTTTTACACATAAAAACCTGGAAGTCAACAACATTGGCTTGCTGCACATTGGCGATGAACAGCTTTCCGAACGTTTACATGCACTCAAAAACAGCCTTTCAATTGACGAAATCATGTTTCTTTCTACCTGCAATCGCGTAGAATTTGTGCTTGTTACCCAAGATTTCGTTGATAAATCTTACATTCAAAATTTTCTTTCTACTCTTTATTCAGACTTTGAAGCCGAACTTTTGCATCATTTTGTGAATTTGGCGCAACACTTTGAGGGAACTGAAGCGGTAACCCACATGTTGCGCGTGGCTACTTCTATCGATTCTATGGTGGTGGGTGAAAGAGAAATCATCACACAAGTGCGTTCAGCTTTCGAAAATTGCAGAACACTTGGTCTCACTGGCGACACCATCAGAATTTTGATGCGCCATACCATTGAAACAGCGAAGAAAGTTTATACACATACTGCCATTGCTACCAATCCGGTTTCTATCGTTTCTTTGGCTTACAACAAATTGCGCGATACCGCTTTCCCTTTGGATTCTAGAATTTTGTTCGTTGGTGCTGGCTCAACCAATACCACTTTCAGCAAATTTTTATTAAAGCACGGTTTTACGAATTTCACAATTTTCAATAGGTCTTTGGCGAACGCAGAAAAACTGGCAGCAGAAATTGGCGGTAAAGCTCATTTACTGAGTGATTTAACCAAGCACAACAAAGGATTTGATATTCTGATTACCTGTACCGGTTCGGAAGAAGCCATCATCACCAAAGAAATTTACGAAGCGCTTTTGCAAGGTGATTCGCACAAAAAAGTCATTGTGGATTTGGCCATTCCATGTGACACGGCGCCAGAAGTGATTGAACAATTCAACGTAAAACATATTTCAGTTTCTGATTTGAAGGAAATTTCTGAAATCAATTTGCAACGCCGCATCCAAGAAGTGCATCATGTGCAAGAAATGTTGGATGCCGCTTTGACTGAATTCAACAAAATTTATCGCGAACGGCAGGTTGAAGTTGCCATGCGCGCTGTTCCTGAAAAAGTGAGAGAAATCAGAGCTACAGCACAAGACGTATTTGCCAAAGATTTAGAAGCCCTTGATCCAAAGGCGACTGAAGTGCTCGAAAAAATGATGGCTTTCATGGAAAAGAAATATCTCTCTGTTCCTATGAAAATGGCGAAAGAAATTTTGGTGCAACATTAAGCAAAATCACCCCTTTATTTATGTCAACAAAAATAATCATCGGTTCACGAGGCAGCGAATTGGCATTGTGGCAAGCCTACCATGTGAAAGCGCAATTGGAAAGTTTGAACTGCGAAGTTGAACTCAAAATTATCAAAACCCAAGGCGACCAAATCCAACATTTGAGCTTCGACAAAATGGAGGGAAAAGGCTTTTTTACCAAAGAAATTGAGGCGGCGCTTTTGGATAAAAGCATCGACTTGGCTGTGCATTCTCATAAAGATTTAGAAACCACCTCGCCCGCTGGTTTAGTTGTGGCAGCTGTTTCTGAAAGAGAAAATCCAACCGATATTTTGTTGATTCGCGAATCATCAGTAGATGAAAATGCGCCCTTCAAAATTAAAAATGGTGCTATCATTGGCACCTCATCTGCACGCCGACGAACACAACTTTTTCGTTTGTTGAATGAAATCGAAGTAAAAGATTTGCGCGGCAATGTGCCCACACGTATTCAAAAACTGCGCGATGGACAATACGATGCCATTGTGCTTGCCCACGCGGGTGTTTTGCGCTTGGAAATTGATTTATCGGAATTTGAAGTGGTGGAATTTGACCCGAAAGCTTTTGTGCCCTGTCCTGCGCAAGGTGTTTTGGCCTTACAAATCCGTGAAAGCGATGCGCATTTGATGGAAATTTTGGCTCATTTAAACAGCGAAAGTGTTAAAAAGCGTATTCATATAGAGCGCAAAATTTTGAATCTACTGCAAGGCGGCTGTCAATTGCCTTTGGGTGCTTATTGTCCTAATAATGAGGAGGTTTATGTGAGTTTCACCAAAAACAATCTAGAAGCCTCTCAATTGTATCGCTTTAGTTTTCCGGAAACAGAGGCAGACATTCAAAACATCGTGAACGCGATTCAACTTCACTAAGACCATGTTGGTTTTTTATAGTCGGGAACCAGAAAAAGCGAGGCAAATACAAGCCTATTGCGCGGAAAATGGGCTCCAACTTTTATCCCAATCTTTGGTTCAATTTCAAAGTGTTCCTTTTCAGCCAGATAGACACGATGCTGAGGTCATCTTTTTTACATCGCCAAGGTCTTTTGATTTTTTCAGGGCGCAGGAAATTATTCATGAGCATCAAACCATCGCTTGTATCGGTTTAGGCACAAAAACCCACATTCAATCTCACGGATTTCAGGTTTCATTTTTCGGTGTTGATTCAAGCCATCCCGCTGAAGTTGCTGAAGATTTTAAACGTTGGTTGGGCGCAAGAAAAGTGCTTTTCCCGATTTCTGATATTTCGAATCGCTCGGTGCAAAAGGTCTTGGGAGATGAGCAATACCATGAAATTGTGGTTTATAAGACCATGGCGAAATCAGTGGAATTGGCTTCAACTCCCGACATCCTCATTTTTTCAAGTCCCTCGAATGCAGCAGCTTATTTGGAAAAAAATCAGATTCATCCCCATCAGAAAGTGGCTTGTTTTGGTAGAACTACAGAGCTCTTTCTACAATCAAGAAATATAGAGGCTGATGTTTTGAAAAGTCCTGATGAATTCGGCGTTTTGGATTATTTGGGCGAGATGTTGAAGTAAATTTGATAAGGTCCTCCCCCTGCGCCCCCTGAGAAAGAGAAGAGAGCTGTTTCACAGAGATTCACAAAGGTGACACAGAGTTCCACAGAGTGGATGCTCCATGAAACTTTAACTTCGTCTCTGCGCGGCGTGAAATAAATAGGGTCTGCTCAGAAAGTCAGACCACGATAAGTCGCGGCATAGCCAAATGCGGTAGATTTAAGGCGCAGTCAATGAAGATGTATAGGAATACCTCGAGTTGACTGCAACGAAAAAGATGCC